>Ga0256843_1000185_pt1 | contig 54898 bp, 50 predicted proteins | sample AlvinellametaG_FD_191572 | JGI IMG/M metagenome (GOLD analysis project Ga0256843, IMG submission 191572) | Pompeii worm associated microbial communities from hydrothermal vent at the East Pacific Rise, Pacific Ocean - Alvinella | ecosystem: Host-associated > Annelida > Integument > Unclassified ...
CTTAGTTTTCAATGATCTCAAACAGTCTTAATCAGCTTCAACTCGAAGTCTCTCTAGCCCTTTTAAACAAGGTCTCTCTGTTTGTGGATGGGAATTATAGGAGGATGTTGCTTAAAAGTCTCTTAAACTATGGGGTGTTTTTCTGAAATTTTTAAAAAAACATAATTTAGCCCATCTTTTCTATTTTCAACTCTTTTACAATGAACTATAAGACTATATATACTATATAAGAAGAATGGGATTTTTAACAATATATTTTTGTTAGCAATTAGTGTAGTCTATAAATAGATATATCTAATCTGTTTTGCAGAGAAAGTTATCTCTAAAATAGTAGTTATATATAGATATGATTTGAGTCTGTAGGTTTTGTTAATGTTAAGTATATAGAGGAGTTAAATAGTAAAGAGAAGAGACTTAGAAGAATTATTTTCTTCTAAGTTCTTTAATACGAGCTTTTTTACCAGCAAGTTCACGAAGATAAAATAGTTTCGCACGACGAACACGACCGCGACGGATAACTTTAATCTCTTCGATTGAGTCAGAGTAAATTGGGAAAATTCTTTCAATACCAACACCGTTAGCACCAATTTTACGTACTGTAATTGTTTGACCAGTACCTTGACCACGTTTAGCGATACAAACACCCTCGTAGTTTTGTACACGAGTTTTGTCACCTTCTTTAATTGTTACTGCTAGACGAACAGTATCACCAGCACGAAAATCTGGAATATTTTTCTCAGCGATTTGTGCTTTTTCAAAGTTTTCTATGTACTTATTTCTCATAAGATTTCCTTGTTCTATGCTTTAAAAGCTGCTCAGGTCTGAAGAATTTGGTCTTTGCTTCAGACAAGGCTAATTTTAGTGAGCGAATTTTACTATGATTTCCCTTTAAGTATTCTGATGGAACACTTAAACCGTCATATATCTTCGGTTTTGAAAAGCTTGGTGCTTCAAGAAGTGGCGTCTCAAAACTCTCAATCTCTAAAGATTCAGAATTTCCCAACACACCCTCTATATTTCTACTCACAGCATCACATACAACTAAAGAGGCAAGTTCGCCTCCTGTTAGTATATAATCACCAATTGAGTAGACTTCATCAGCATACTTTTCAATGACTCTCTCGTCAATACCTTCATAGCGTCCACTCACAAACGCTATATGAGACTTTTTTGCTAAACGTTTTGCATCATTTTGTACAAAAGGTTTAGCAACAGGAGTCAAAAAGATTATATGAACATCTTCATCTTCTCTTTTTAAGTGATCCAGTGCATCAAAGAGTGGCTGAGGGTTCATAACCATCCCAGCACCTCCACCAACAGCACTATCATCAACTTTAAAATGTTTATTTGTTGAGTACTCCCTAGGATTTAAATACTCTATCTCTAAAAGCTCTCTCTCGATTGCTCTTTTTAAAATAGAGTCTTTAAAATAACCCTCAATAAGGTTAGGGAAAAGCGTAACAAATGTATACTTCATGCTAAGATGCTTCTAAAATATCCATAGCACCACGTAACTCAATACGTTTTGCATCAATATCTACAGCAACTTTAAATGGTTCAATAAAAGGAACCAAAAAGCTCTTTGGAGAACCATTCTCAACTAAAGCTACATCTGTTACTATACTCAAATAGTTTGTAACATTAATTCTCTCAACCTCTTTTACACGACCAAGTAGTTTACCATCTTCATAAACATCACAATCCTCTAAATCAAAAAAGAAGTTTTCACCTTCATTTAAGTGGCAATTCTTTCTCGTCTCTTCATAAGTTGTAAAAAGTTTTGTATTTGTAAACTTTTTAGCATCTTCTGGATTTGTAATACTGTTTATCTTTACAAGTCCACGATCAAGATTGACATCACTCAGAGTGATTCTATCTTTTTTATTTATTAGAAATGATGCTCCAGCTTTAAACTGTTCTGGAAAATCAGACTTTATATGTAACTTCATATCACCTTTAATACCTACCGTTTTACCGATAGTGGCAATATGTAGGAGAGGTTCTTTTCTAGACTGGTTCGACATTGATTCTATAACTTACGCCATCTTTAGCTTTACAGCCAGATATAACAGTTTTAATAGCACCGATCATCTTACCACTCTTACCAATCAGTTTACCAATATCTGCTTGGTTAGCGTAGAGAACTATTTCTGTTATTTCGTCGCCCTCTTGAACTTCAACTCTTATATCATCAGGATTTGATGCTATCAGTCTTGCAAATTGTGCGACAAAATCAGCAATCATGATTAGCGACCAGTGATCTTTTTAACACGATCACTCATTTTAGCACCAACGCCTAACCAGTAATCAACTCTTTCATTATCAACTTTAAGCTCTTTTGTCATTGGGTTATAGTAACCAATAAGCTCAATCCAACCACCATCTCTACGTTTACGGCTATCTGTTACCGCGATACGATAAAATGGTCTTTTCTTTCTTCCCATACGAGTAAGTCTAATTACTGTCATTTAATTTCCTGTTTTTAATTTTTACCTATTACTGGTTAAGTCTGTACATTCGAAGTGAGGTCAAAGGGGGAAGGTGTAAATGTAGATATAAATAAATTTATATAATTTTTGCTTCCCTCTTAATCATCTCTATAGTTGGATGTACACATTTAACCAGTAAATAGGTTAAGAATCTTCTTATCACAGAGGTATTGTTTAAGAAGATTTTAATTTCGTCGGAATTATAGCTTAACTTTGCTTAAAAAGCAAATACTATCTAGGAAGGCCACCCATTCCACCTGGGCCACCCATCTGACCCATCATCGATTGGAGCTGTTTCATACCATTTTTTCCAGAGAATTTTTTTGCCATCTTACCCGCATTTTTAAACTGTTTTATCATACGGTTAATCTCAACAACATCCAATCCACAACCCTTTGCAATTCTTTGCTTACGTGAGTTATTTAAGAGTTCTGGATTCTCTCGCTCTTTTGGTGTCATTGAGCTAACCATTGCTTTAATGTTTTTAAGTTCAGAGGAGTTTTCAAAGTCAAAATCCTTGATAGCTTTACTCATACTCCCCATACCAGGTATCATACCCATAATAGAGCTCATTGAACCCATCTTTTTCATCTGTTCCATCTGCTCTAAAAAGTCATTAAAGTTAAACTTCCCTTTTTGAATCTTCTTGGTCAGTTTTTTTGCCTGCTTCTCGTCAATTACATTAGCAGTCTTCTCAGCAAGCCCCTCAATGTCTCCAAAGCCCATAAGACGATTAACAATACGCTCTGGTAAGAAGACCTCTAAGTCCTCCATCTTCTCACCCATACCAATAAAACGAAGAGGTACTTGAACTTGTGATGATAGACCAAGAGCCACACCACCCTTAGAGTCACCATCATATTTTGAAAGAATTACACCGTCAATTCCGATTTTCTCTTTAAATGTTGTTGCAGTTCTTACCGCATCTTGACCAGTTAATGAATCCGCTACATAGAAAATCTCATCAGGGTTAGCCGCTTCTTTAACAGCTTGAAGTTCATCCATCAACTCATCATCTATTGCCAAACGCCCAGCAGTATCTATTAGAACGACATCAAAGAGTTTAGAGTTTGCATACTCCATCGCTGCTTTTACAACTTCGACAGGATTTTTAGTTGCTTCATCTTCGTAGAGTTCAACCTCAATTTGAGAAGTAATCTGACGAAGTTGTTCAACCGCTGCTAAACGCTGTAGATCGGCTGCAACAATAAGAACTCTCTTTTGCTTGTTTTTAAGATAGTTTGCTAATTTACCTGTAGTTGTAGTTTTACCTGAACCCTGAAGACCAGTCATTAAAATTACTGTAGGAGGATTTGATGCAAAAACAAACCCTTTGTTGCCACCAACCTCTAAAAGTTCATTGAGAGTCTCACGAAGTGCCTCTAAAAACTGCTCTTTTCCAATACCAAGAGCTTTTGTTTTTAGTTCAACTTTTGAGATTAATGTTTTAACTACCTTATGGTTTACATCAGCCTTTAAAAGGTTTTTCTTTAATTCTGTCAGTGCTTTTGAAAGTGCCTTCTCATCATCATGAAAACGAATCTTTTTTATTGCATTTGTAAACGAATCTGTTAAAGTACCAAACATACAATCTCCTATAATTCTCTCTTAAAAAGTTGCGAATTATAGCCTATAGTTTCTTTAGAGATACTTTTACTCTTTAACTCGAACACAATCCCTGCCAGCTGCTTTAGCTTCATAAAGAGCCTCATCTGCCAGAGCAATAATCTGCTCTATAGTCACACCATGTTTAAATGTTGAAACACCGCATGAAGCCGTTTTATGTTCTACAATACTAAATCTATACTCCCGAATCTCTTGACAAAGTTTTTGAGCTACTGCTTCGGCTTTTTCTAGATCTGTATGTGGAAGTATTATCAAGAACTCCTCTCCACCCCATCGTCCCACAGTATCTCCTGCACGTAGAGAGCTTTTAATAACTTTTGCAAACTCAACCAAGACTTTATCCCCAACTGCATGTCCATACTCATCATTAACATTTTTAAAGTAATCAATATCTAGAAGTATCACACTGCAGGCTTCTGCATTGCGAATAAAACGGTAATACTGGTTATGAAGAACTTCATCCAGATAGACACGATTACTTATCTTTGTCAACTGGTCTGTTCTTGCTACACGGTTGAGCTCTAGCTCTTTTGTCTTTAAATCTGTGATATCTGTCAAATAACCAACAAAACTTGTAACCTCTCCACTCTCATCTCTGACAATAACCGTATTATCAAGAATCCATTTAATACCGCCATCACGTGTTACTACTCGGTAGGGTTTATGGACAAAAAAGTAGAGTTTCTTCTCTAATGCCTCTGTTACCTCTTCTATCACTGTCTTTAGATCATCATGATGAATACATTGAGAGTAGTATATTCTATTGGCTTCAAACTCCTCTTTTTTATAACCTAAAAGACGCTCCACACTTTTTGAAACAAAGCTAACACTCCAGTTGGCATCATTGTTCCACTTAAATAAAACAGAGTTACTTAAATCAAATAAGGAGAGAAGAACTTCTCTCTCTTGAGCCTCTTTTTTCAATGAGTAGTTAAGAATATCAACTCTCTTTTTTAGTCGTGCAGGAATAATAGACATAAAGTATGAGAGTACAATAGATATAATAACTGTTATGATCCATACCCAAAGTAGCTCTTTAAAGTTTTCATCCAACTCCGCTTGAAGATGTCTATTGTCAGGAAAAACTACTATATGTATATCCTCTCCATTTGATATATCTACTTTTTTGGCATAAAAATTCTCACCTCTATACTCTTGATTTTTAAAAATATCAAAGAGCGCTTTTTCTATCTCCTGTGGTAAGATATTCTCTTTACCTAAGTAGCGGCTCCAACATCGTTTATGATTGGGTCCAATTATTATATAACCATCTTTATCTATAAGATAGACTTTATAGAGATTGCTCTTAGTAAGTTCATCTAAAACATTCTTCATAAAGAGATTGATAATTAAAATCCCTACTTTTTTATTATCGATAAAGAGTGGTGTACCAATACGCAAAACCGGCTGAATCGGTTTTGTAATCTTCCCCTGTTCTATATTGAGATCAAGCTTAGAGAAGAAATACTCACCCCTTTTAAGTTTGAGTGTCTCTTGAAAATAATATCTATCTCTTTTATTTTGCAGTTTTTCATCACTTACAATATAGGGAGGCTTTGTAGGTGTATCTCTGTCAATACGTATTCGCTCATTCCCATCAATATCTATATAGCGAAACTCCATAATTGCTGTCGATGTTTTTGAGAGGTCTAAAAAAAGCTCTTTGAGTATTGGATCTATCTTTTTTGAATTGTAGTAGCTATGAAAAAGTTGAGACTCATTAATAGCCTTTAGGTTGAGCGTATTGTTTTGAACATACTCTTTTAAATCACGATCTAACTTTTGAGCATAATCTGTTGCACGTTTGAGTGACTCCTCTTTAATCGTCTTTTCGCTCAATTGTAAAACTATAAACTGAGTAAATATTGCTAAGATAATACCATAGAGAACAAAAGTTACAAGTAGTTTAATACGAAATGACATATAAGTTCTCCCTATGGTTAAATAATCTCACATTATACAAAAAGATTGATTAAAGATTTCTCATGCTGCTCTATTCAAAGGTGACGAAAGATTTTGGTTCTTTTGCAATAAACTCCATACCAAGAAGTCGAACCTTATGTGCATGAAGCATCACACGTTTTGCACGACGTCCGCCATACTGCTCATCTCCAACTATCGGATGGTCAATATATCTTGCATGAACACGAATCTGGTGTGTCCTACCATTATGAATAATTACTTTTACCTTTGTCTTTTTTGCACTCACTATATCTGGAAAAAACTCTGTTCTTGCAGGTTTACCCTTTGGGGAGACATTTGAATAGGCTTTGTTATTTTTCTTTTGCGTAATAATTGGTTTATCTACCTCTATAGGCTCAGTCATAATCCCTTCAACCCATGCGATATACTCTTTATAGACCTTATCTTGAGCAAACTCTTTAATAGCCTTCTCTCTAAACTCCTCATTTTTTACAAGCATTAAAACACCACTTGTCTCTCGGTCTAGTCTATGCAGTAGTCTTGCACCTTTAAACTGGCGCTCTATCTCATCAGAGTTTACATGAGCAGGTTTATCAATAACAATAATATCATCATTTTCAAAAATTGGTTTTACTTTCTCAATCTTTTGAACTCTAAAGATAGTTCTCTCATCAATCTCTCCACGAGCTATCATTACTTTTTTATTTCCAACATAGACAAGCCCTCTGTCTATCATAGATTTAGCGGCACTATTTGAGATGCCCTCTTGTGCTGCTAAGAGCTTATACGCTTTTTCTGTACTCATTATATATATTCCTTAATCTTACGAACCACCGGTTCTAAATTTATCTTCTCTTGCACTCTTGATGCAGGAAGGTTTTGTGCTTTTTTAAAAGCATTCTCTATCTCGTCAATATCTACATATTGAACATCTTGAACATAACGAAAGAGCTCTTTTTGATGAAAAAAGTGTTTACCTGTAATAATTTTACAACCAAAAAAAGCAGGTTCAAGAGGATTATGTCCACCTATATCATCTCTAAATGCTCCTCCTAAAACTGCTACATCACTTATGGCATAGATATTATTGAGCTCTCCCATCATATCGACTAAAACAACATCACTCTCAAATCCACTCCCATCTGAAAAACGTGAATAGCTGAGTCCATTATGAGAAACTCTACGCTTAATCAATTCATAAACAGCTTCAAATCTCTCAGGATGTCTAGGTACTATAATAAGTTTTGCATCGCTTCTAAATTTTTTATAGTTTAAAAAGGCCTCTAAAACAGCATCCTCTTCACCATCGTGTGTACTACCTGCAACAATAGTCAAAGCATCCGGCTTCTCATACTCTTTTGTTTTAGAAATCTCACCGGCAAGTTTGATATTTCCTATAACCTCTACACTCTTTGCACCAAGAGCTAAAAAGCGCTCTCTATCTACTTCACTCTGTGCATAGATTGTATCAACGAAAGTGAGCAGTTTTTTATAAAACCAAGCAAACTTAATATATTTATCAACACTTTTATCAGATATTCTCGCATTAAGCAGAATTATCTTCGCTCCACGCGCATAAGCAACCCTAAAGAGCAGATACCAAAACTCAGCCTCTAAAACAACAAGAACTTTTGAACTCTTTATCCAAAAAGGAAGATAGCTCTCATAAGGAAGGTAGCGTACCTCTGCTCTATACTTTTTTGCCTCATTTTGCCCTGTCTGTGTTATCGTTGTTATTTTTACGTTTTGAAGATTTAGCATCGTCAAAAGTGGTTTTAATGCTCTTGCTTCACCAAGTGAACAGACATGAAACCAGAGCCCCTCTTCTGTTTTAAAAGGAGGATTATTATAGAGAAAAAAACGTGCGGGAATTGATTCTTTATATTTTTGTTTGAAAGAGAGATAGATAATAAGCGGTAGTGCTAAAAAAAAGAGCACACCACTTAAAATGTAGTAGAAAATGTCAAACGGCTTCAAGCCTACTCTTCATTAGCTTTCGCGTATAGAATACGACCACAGTGTGGACATGTTGTGATATCTTCACCTTTAATTACATCCGCATACACTTTGTCACCAATTACCATGTGACATCCCATACATGCTTGATCTTCAACAGGAACTACTGTTGTATTTTTAGCCCATCTACGAATTTTTTGGTAGAAAGTGAGACCTTTTTGGTTAATCTCAGCAAGAAGTTTCTCTTTTTTCTTAAATACTTCCTGACGCTCTTTGTTAATCTCTTCAAGTTTTGCATCTACGTCAGCTTTTACACTCTCTAGGTTTGCATTTAACTCTTCAAGAGATTTTTTCGCAACTTCTATCTGCTCTTTTTTTGCTTCGATGATCTTTTCAAGTCTCTCAATCTCTTCGTTTGCAAATGCAACTTGTTCTTTTGCAATCTCCTCTTCAAGTTGAAGAGATTTCATCTCACGTTCTGTCTTTACTTCAGCAGATTTTTTTGAGTTCTCTTCAAGTTTTTGTGAAAGTTCGGCAAGGTGAAGCTCATTTTTTGCTTTTTTTGCCTCCTCTTCTTTAATTTCGTTACTTAAATTCTCAATATCTGACTCAATACTCTTTGTTTTTGCTAAAGCAGCCTCATAATTATAGTTCGCTTCTTCTATCTGTGGCTCAAAAGCATCGATCTCTTTATCTACAATTGAGAGGTCAATTAGTTGCTGTAAGTGCTTGTTCATTGGAGTCCTTTGGGGGTTTTACTGTTATCCATTTTCACTTAATATACTCTAAATATAGGTAAATGGATTTTCTGATGATGCAATTATAACTTTTAAACCTAAATTTTTCAAATGCTTTTGTAAAATTTGTGCAAAAAAGTACTCACTTTCATAGTGTCCAATATCAATTAATGAGAGATTTATACTTTTTGCCTCCATTGCATCATGATATTTTACATCACCGGTTAAAAAACAATCTGCATTCAAACTTCGCATGAGTGAGCATCCACTTCCAGTTGTAAGGGCAACTCTTTTAACTCTACTACTACACTTAACACATCTTGCATGAGAGAGTCCAAATGCAGAGGCAACTTTTTTGGCAAAAGTATCAAAATCTTCATCAACTTCCAAATAGGCTACAAAACCATCTTTATATGCTATTTTATAACCCAAAACCTCTGTTGCGACATACTCGTTAAGATGTGTCTGGTCAAAATTTGTATGCATTGCGATATTTGATATATTCTTTTTAATCATCTTCTGTATCAAATTTGCCGGATATTTTGAGAACTCAAGCTGTTTGAGTCCTCCAAAAATAATTGGGTGGTGTGTAATTAAAAGCGTATTATTCTCAAGAGAGTCGATAAGGGCTTCATCTACATCAATACTCAAAGCAATTGTAGAGATATCTTCATCAAAATCCCCCACCAAAAGACCTGAGTTATCCCAACTCTCCTGCATCTCAAAAGGAGAGAGACTATTTAAATACTCATATATCTCTAAAATTTTCATTTTTGCTCCTCTTTTTGAAGTTTTTCAAGCTCCTCTTTTGCCTCTTTAAAATCACTATCGAGCTCGAGAGCCTTTTTATACATCTCTTTTGCCTCATCAAACTGCTTCATATCACTTAAAAGATTTCCATAGTTATAGTAGGTAATAGGATTTGAGTCATCTAAAGAGAGAGAAGCATTAAGATGGTTACGTGCACTGGCATACTCACCCATTTTTCTATAGAGTGACGCAAGGGCTTGATGAATATATGTATCTTCCTTATCAAGTTCTAATGCCTCTTTATAATACTCAAGAGCTTCATCATCTCTATCTTGTTGTACTAAAACATATCCCATTTTAAAGAGTGTCTCTGGATCCTTTGGCTTTTTAATATTTGCCTCTGAGTAGATAGCGAGTGCTTTTTGCAGATCTCCTCGCTCCATAGCCTCATCAGCCTTTGCAATCAACTCCGATGCATCAAAAGGGGAAAAAGCCTCTCTTGAACGATTGGGGCTATTATCATTTTCCGACTCTTGAAACTCTGTTTTTGGATCTTGAAGTGTTTGAATATGTTCATAAATTTTATATGCAAAAAATGCTGATGCACCAAGCATTATTAGTTGAAAAAGTGTCACTAATCTTCCTTTAGTAAATTATTATTTAAGAGTGAAATAAACTGTAGAGGATCAACCTGTACACCATCTATTCTAACACTAAAATGCAAATGAGGACCTGTAACTCTTCCAGTTTTGCCTGATAGTCCGAGAAGCTGACCTCTTTTGACAACTTCTCCCTCTTTTACATCAAAGCGGCTCATATGAAAATAGCAGGTATAGATTCCCTCGCCATGATTGAGTAGTACTGTACCACCAGAATAGAACCTCTTTGCAACAAGTGCAACTACACCATCATTTGCTGCATAAATAGGGGTCCCGACTTTTGCTCTAAAATCAGTCCCGCTATGATACCCTTTGAGTGAACCGTTATAGAGTCTCGCACGGCCAAAGTCTGAAGTTATCTTTGACTCCATTGGCAATATAAAAGGCTTTTTCAAATAGCTCTTCGGTGTTCGTGTGTGATAAATCTTCATAGCTTGATTATACTCTTGTGCAACTCTTTTTTTAACTGCAGGAGATTTAGGGTTTACCTTTGAGCTATCAACATGAAGTATCTCTTTTGTATAGTTTCCATCTATAACTTTTAAAAAAATCGACTCCTCAATCTCTTTACCATTTTTTTTGTAGTGAATCTTCAACTCTTTAAGTGATGCCTTATCATAGTAACTTACAGGAATAAGAGCATAAAGTCTCTCACTCTTTAGTGGATTAGGAAGAATTTTAAAAGATCGATTCTCAAACTCGACACTCTCATAAAGCAGATCTGGCTCTTTTGTAAACTCTATAAGTGTACTTTGTCCATTAGCAATACTATCATCTGTTATATTGACTAAATAGGCCTCTAAATTAAAAACCAATACTAAAAGAAGTAGATACCTCATCAATACTCCTTTAGAGCCCTTGCAATATCACGTTTTTGATCCTTCTCTTTTAGATCATGACGTTTATCGTGTAACTGTTTACCTTTTGCAATTGCAATTTGAAGCTTTGCAATATTTCTTGCATTAAAATAGAGTTGCAGTGGAACAATAGTATACCCATCTCGCTCAACGGCCTTACGAAGTTTTGCTATCTCCTTTTTATGAAGAAGCAGTTTTCTAGCTCCTCTCTCCTCATGTCCATAGTAGTGGTGTGTTGTATCTAGTCGACCAATATGGGCATTGAAAAGAAAGGGTTCGTTACCAACAAAGCGGATAAAGCTATCTTTTAAGTTTACCCGATGCGCTCGAATACCCTTTACCTCACTTCCACTTAAAACCAAGCCCGCTTCAAGCTTCTCCTCTATAAAATAGTCATGATAGGCTTTTTTATTTTTTGCTATTGTCTCACCCATTACTCTCTTCTTTATCCTTAATTTTAAAAAAGCTACTTCCGCTTCCACTGAAAAAGTAGCCATGTTTGTAGTGATTTTTAAGTTCACTATACTCTTGAAGTGCAGGTGCAAAGAGGTCATTTGCCTCCTGTGCACTCATACTCTCTAATATCTCTTTTGAGCTTGTTCTCTTTAGCTCTTCTCTCTCAAAGCCATCAATGGGTGCATAGAAGTCACTTCTGTATCTCTGATAGACTTTTGGTGTTGAGATTTCAATCTTTGGAGTATAGGTCTCAATATCTAAAATATCCTCTTCAAACTCCTCAACAATCTCACCAATACCACCTACATTGGCACTACCATAACCATAGATAAAAAATGGAACATCTGCACCGACATTAAGACCGATTTGTGCAAGTTCATTTGCACTGAGTCCTAAATGAAGAACCTCATTACACATCTTTAAGTAAGTAGCAGCATCACTACTTCCTCCTCCAAGACCGGCAAATGCGGGAATACTCTTTTCAACTTTAATAGCATGGGTGTGCATCAACTTCTCTAAAGCATCAGAGTTTGTAGCTCTTCTTAACTCTATATAAGCTTTATAGATAGTATTTTCTCTAACATCACAGCTAAATTCACCTAAAATCTTAAACTCATTCGCCTTAGCATCAATCGACTCTTTAGGTACAAACGAGAGCTCATCAAAGAGACTTTCAACTCTCATAAAGCGAGAGATAATCTCATGATATCTATCTCTCATTCCAGTGATTTTTAAAAAGATATTTACTTTGGCATAAGCTTTGTACTTCTTCATAATCTACTGCTCTTTTTTACCCAGGAGTTCACTCAGTGAACTAATCTCTTCTTGGCTTACTTTATGCATAGCAGCTTGATTAGACTTTTTTACCTCTTCTAGAAGTTCATTTCTAAATATTGCCACATCACGAGGGGCATCAATACCGAGCTTTACCACTCCATTATCCATAGAGACAACTTTTATTATGATATCTTCACCGATTACTATAGACTCATCAACTTTTCTTGCTAGTACTAACATTGGATTCTTCCTAGTTCATATTTTACACTACCATCTATAATCTTTATGATAGATATATTGTCTCCATTGTCCAACCAATAGTGACCATCATCTTGCACTTGTAAATCTTCTAAAGCAAGAACTCTTCCATATCTAACATTGTCAGAATCACCCAAGTAGTAGTTTTGAGGGATATTGAGTGATTTTTTAATATCTAGTGCTTTCTCATTTTCATAAACAAACTGCCCCTCATTAAGCCTCTCAAGCATACTAAGACTTCCATACTCAAACCCAAGCTTCTGAGCTATCATCAAGCCAAGCGAACGGATGTAGGTCCCTTCACTGACCGTAGCTTCAAAGGTAACAAAAGGGTGTGAGTAGTTTAAAAGCTTTGTCTCATAGATAGTAGAGTTTATCTTGTTGAGCTCCACTCTCTCTCCACGACGTGCAATATCATAAGCTCTCTCACCATTAATGCGCTTTGCACTAAAGATGGGCGGCTCATACGTGAGTTTGCCCTCTAAAGATTTTACAGCAGCTTCAACAGCTTCAAGCTTGCACTCTTTGACGATATCGACTCTCTCTATCATCTCAATATCGAGTGAGTCACTCTTCGTTCCAAGCCAAAGCGTTGCCCGATAGCGTTTTGGAGTCTTGTTTAAAAAGCGAAAAAGCTTGGTATGACTTCCAAATCCAACAAGTAAAACACCTTTTGCAAAAGGGTCTAGTGTCCCTGCAAAACCTGCTTTTTTATCATTATACTTTCGTTTAAGCGTATAGAGAAACTTGTTTGAGCCTATGCCACTTGGCTTATATGCAACAAATAGTCGATTCATAATCTCTCTACAAATGAGGCCAGAATATCACGTTTTGTTCCGGCAAAATTAATCTGTAATTTAAATTCACGTCCCGATTTACTCACTCCCGTAACCCGTCCTGTTCCAAAGATTTTATGGCGGACCAAATCACCCTTTTTAAAGGCTGTATTCTTCTCTACCTTCAATGAACCGTTACATAATCCCGCTTCATTGAAAAATCTACTTTTACCCAAATCACTTCTTCGCCCTTTATAGAAACGACTCGCTGCATGCGAGAGTGTTAGAGTATCTTTTGCACGAGTAAAAGCAACATAACCAAGACGTCTCTCCTCCTCTAAATCACTTCCATCACCGACAAGCGGTAAAAAGCCCTCTTCCATACCGATAACAAATACATGCTCAAACTCCAAACCTTTTGAAGCATGAATACTCATCATATAGATAGACTCTCCCTCAACCTGGTCTTGTTCACTTTGAAGTGTAAGCTCATTTAAGAACTCATCCAATGAACTCTCTGGATTATTCTTGACAAAGTCTCTAAAAAGAGCATAAAACTCATCCATATTGAGAATTCTCTCTTGAGCATCTTGCATATTAACATAGATATCTTTGAGATGGAAAGTATCCTCTAAAACATCAATAAACTCATATGTAGACTCTTGTGCCACCTTAGCCACATCCTCAATATCAGCTATAAACTTCTTGAGTGTTGCTGCATTTTTCTTCTTCACAAGTGCTTCAAGTTCGGATATATCTACATTTTTGATATACTCAAATATAGATGTACCTCTCTCATGGGCTGCAAGTTCAATCTTGTCTATACTCGCTTTTCCAAGCCCCCGCTTTGGTTTGTTTACAATACGTTTAAAGGAGAAATCATCATGATTATTTGTAATAACTCGGATATAAGAGATTAAATCTTTAATCTCTGCTCTATCATAGAAACGGAGTCCTCCAACGAGTTTATAAGCGATTCCTGCACGATTTAATCCCTCCTCTATTGAACGAGAGAGAACGTTAACGCGGTAGAGAATAGCTATCTCTTTTGCACTCACACCCGAGTCTAAGAGCTTTTGAATCTTCTGTGCAATCTTTCTTGCCTCTTCATTCTCATCATTGGAGTTGAGTGTTGTGACATCCTCCCCCTCTCCTCGTGTCGAGATAAGCTTTTTACCCAGGCGTGAACGGTTATGTTCGATTAGAGCATTTGCCACCTTTAAAATAGGAGAACGTGAACGATAGTTCTCCTCTAATTTAAATATCTTTGCACCGACAAAGTCTTCGTCAAACTCCATAATATTGCGAATGTGTGCTCCACGCCAGCCATAGATTGACTGATCATCATCACCCACAACACAGACATTATTATGAGTACTGCAGAGCTTTTGAATCAGCTTTAACTGCAATTCATTTGTATCTTGATACTCATCAATCATAATATACTGATACTTTTGAGAGGTCTTTTGTGCAAGTTCTGGATTTTCATCAAGAAGCTTATATGTCAAAGCAATCAGATCATCAAAATCAACAAGGTTGTTCTCTTTTAAGTACGCTTCATACTCTCTATAGACCTCAGCAATCTGTTTATAGTTATAAAGCTCAGCCTGTTTATAGGCATCATCAGGAGAGAGAAGTGAGTTCTTATAACGTGATATTTCACTTGCTATAAGTGGTGTTGGCAACTCTGAGTTGATTTTTTTAATAATTCTTTTTTTATCATCAGTATCAATAACTACAAAGTTATTTTGACGACCTAAAAGATGAATATTAAATTTCAAAAAAAGAAGCCCAAACTTATGAAACGTACAAAGAAGTGGTGGATATTGAAGATTTTCAATCATAGCCATTGCACGCTCTTTCATCTCTCGTGCAGCTTTGTTTGTAAATGTTAATGTAAGTGTGTTTGATGCCGGTATGCCGACTACCTCAATAAGGTAAGCCAAACGCGAGACTATCGTTGTTGTCTTTCCACTTCCGGCACCTGCTAAAATCAGCACAGGCCCCTCAGTCTGCTTTACAGCACTTGCCTGAGACTCATTCAATCTATTAAATATTTTTTCCATTCCAAATCCACTATCTTTGTAAAGTATTACTATTATAACAAAAAAAGCTAAAATTATTACAAAACTATTGCAATAATTATAATTATGAGTTATAATTTTATCATTATTATTACTTATAGGAATTATTATGTTAAAAGATTTTGCTAAATTACAAACATTTTTAATGGTTATAAAAGAGAAGAGTTTCTCTAAAGCATCAGCGAAACTTGGAATCTCTCAACCTGCTGTTACACAACAGATTAAATTTATTGAGGACTATCTTGACACAAAAATCGTTGACAGAAAGAAAAACGGAATAATTCTAACAAAAGAGGGTGAAGATCTCTACCGCATTGCACTTCGTCTTGAAAAAGCTATTCAAAACTCTGAAAAAGAGCTTTTAAAAATTATTAACAAAGAGTTCACATTTGTTATGGGTTCATCTTTTGCAATCGGAAACTACGTACTTCCTAACTATCTTGGTGAGATCAAAAAACGTATTGATAATGAAGTCTTTATGAATGTTGATCTATCTTCAAATATTATTGAACAACTTGAAGACAAGAAGATAGATGTAGCCCTTATTGAGTCTCCAATCTTTAAAGATGGCATTATCTACAGAGAGTGGGTAGAAGATGAACTTGTAGTCTTTTCAAATCAACCCATTAAAAAACATCTTAGTGCTGATGATCTTCAAGAGTTTGACTGGATCTGTAGAAATGAGGATTCCCATACAAGAAGATTAACAGCAGAGGTTTTTGAAGAGATAGGTGTTCAGTGCAATAGCTTTAATGTTATTGGAGTACTAGCTAGTCCTACAGCAATCAAAGAGTCTATAAGTAACGCAGATAAAAATGCAGAGAGACCTCTTGTCTCTATTATGTCTCGCCATGTTATTAAGAGCGAAATTGAAAAAGGACAACTCTTTGAGGCAAGACTCAAAAATCATAAGATAACAAGAAACTTTTACATCGCCTATCTTAAAGATAGAAAATATGATGCCTTTGTAGATAATGTAGTTAACTATCTGCTTTCGCTTAATAAAATTTAAGCGAAAGCAGAAACTACTACTTCTTTAAGAATTTAGAATTTTCTGGATTTGAAAGAAATGATGCCATTGAGTTTCGTACTCCTTTGTCATCAACTTTTTGCTCCTTTTGAGCCTCCTCCTTCTCCTCTTTATAGACAGAAAGATTTATAAAAACCGGTGTCTCATCTACAATGACTTGTAGTATACTTAAAAGCGGAACACTCACAACACTACCAAAATTATCACTTCCAAATCCAGCTTCAAAAATCAGATAACCATCTTCAATTCTTGCTGTCTCAAATGTATATCCTGCCAAAAAGAAGAGTGTTAAGGGTCTAAACTCAGTATTTATATCCTCTGGCAGTTCAGGATTAAAAGTCACATCCTCTATTTTGCAAAGAATTCCAAAGTTCTGCTCTTTGAGAAAGAAGAGGTGAATTAACTCCTCAATACTTTTTTTCATAAAATGTGCAAAATCTCTATCTTCAATAATATTCTCTAACAAACTATATCCTCAATTTTTTCTTTTGCAATTATATCAAAATCTATCATCGCATTCATCAAAGCCATCTTTGTATACCTCTTTAAATCATCCAAATAGATATCTGCTTCAAATATTTTACCCTCATCCAAAAGTCTTTGGCGAGTTGTTCCTGCTAAAAGTGGAGTTTTTGGTGTTAGCCACCTCTTTGAATCAAAAAAAGCAACATTAGCAATGGATGTATCTGTTATTAGTGAGTTTTTTACAATAAGTATATCATCACTCTCTCCTCTTTTTGCAAAAAGAGCCTCTATTGCCTCTCTATCGAGATACTTTTTATCATAGAGTATACTATTAGACTCTACAATCTTTAAACTCTCTATATGGCGCTTTTTATAGGGGTGATACTCAATTGATATACTCTCATTATCATAAATAACACGACATCTGTAAACGCCACATGATGGTGCTTCTATCAACATATCTAGCCTGTAGATATCACTTCCTAGTGCATCATACATCCTTCTTTGATGATACTCAAGGTTTTGAGCTTTTGCATCAACAACTCTTATTGTCTCTAAAAACTTACTTCTATTCACCAAAAAGCTCTGTAGAGAGATAACGCTCACCCGTATCGCATAGTATAGTAACAATGGTTTTTCCTTGGAACTCTTCACGTGAGCCTACCTGCATTGCAGCCCATACATTGGCACCCGCGGAGATTCCTACTAAAAGCCCCTCCTCTTTTGCCAATTTTTTTGCTGTAGCGATAGCATCTTCATTGCTTACTTTAATCACTTCACCATAACATTTGGTGTCAAGTATATCAGGAACAAAACCAGCACCGATACCTTGAATTTTATGTGGAGCCGGCGAGCTACCAGATAAAACGGCAGATGCTTCAGGCTCAACAGCAAAAACAGCAATATTGGAGTTATACTCCTGAAGTGCTTTGGCTGTTCCACTTAATGTTCCACCTGTTCCAACTGCCGCTACAAAAGCATCTAGCTCTGCATCTGTATCTCTAAGTATCTCAGGAGCGGTAGTGAGTCTGTGTATCTCGGGATTTGCACTATTTTGAAACTGTTGCAGTACAATAGCATTTTCGTTCTTACTTTGAATCTCTTCTGCTTTTGCAATAGCTCCGTTCATCCCTTTTTCAGCCGCTGTTAAAACAAGTTCAGCACCAAGTGCCTTTAAGAGTTTACGTCTCTCTATACTCATAGATTCCGGCATTGTAAGTATCAGCTTTAATCCAAGTGCAGCACAATTTGCCGCAAGTGCAACACCTGTATTTCCACTTGTAGGTTCGATAATTAGTGTATCTTTTTTTATTGCTCCTGACTCCATACCTCTGCGAATCATATTAAAACCGATTCTATCTTTGACAGAAGATGTAGGATTCATAAACTCACATTTTCCAAGGATAGTTGCCCCACTCTCTTGTGAAGCAAAATTAACTTTTACCAGTGGAGTATTTCCTACTAATTCTGTAATATTTTGGGCTATATTCAATTTAAACTCCTATTTGTTCAATTCTACACTAAAAAGATTATTTACACAAACATTAATCATCTCATAAACCTTTTCAAAACCTTCAAAGCCATGAAAAAAATATGGATCAGGAACATCTGCTCCATCATAGCCGTAATCTCCAAGTTTGACCAATCTCCTTGCCCCTAATCTTTTTAAATCCGCATAGTTTTTACTGTCAAGTGCCACAATCAAATCAAACTTCTCAATATCTGCTTGCGTTACCTGCCTTGCACGTAAATCTGAAATATCTATACCATGCTTTTTTGCAACTAAAATTGAGTTCTCACAAGGTGGCTCGCCAATATGCCAATCTCCCGTTCCTGCAGAATCAACTTCAATATCTAAACTCTCATTTTCAACGATACTACGAGCAATTCCCTCAGCTAAAGGTGAACGACAGATATTTCCCAAACATACAAATATTACAGATTGCATAAATATTGCCTTTTTTTGCTAGAATTATACTAAAAAAGGCAGTAACGTGGCAGTTTATTATAGTGATGGGAAGAAACTCCTGGATGTGGAGTATGATGTTATTCCTCAAATCAATGATACGATTGATGGAATGATGGTACTCTCAGTTGATATGAAAAGTATTGAGGAGTATGCCGTTTTTTTACTGGAGCCTGTAAGTCGAAGAGTTACTTGTTATATATTTGATGAGATATTTATTATTGGAAAATCCGATGAGTTCGATACATTAAATGAAGCAATAGCTGCATGGAAAGCAGGAGAGATCTAACCCATTGGGTAGAGAATCTCTTCATGGACTCTGTCACATGCATCTAACACCTCTTGACTTAGCTCTAAATCCATTGCAGCTAGAGTTGCATCAAGTTGCTGGGGAGTAGTTGCTCCAATAATAGTAGAAGCGACAAAATCAAACTGTTTTGACCAAGCTGTAGCCATTGTTACAGGGTCAAGTCCCGCCTCTTGTGCAATCTTTAGATACCTTTGTGTAGAGGCAAGGGTCTTATCATTAACAAAACGTGCAGCCATAAGCCGCTGACGCTTCTCTGTAGCTTTCATATAGGAGCTAAAACGCCCCTCCTCTATAGTAGCTTGATTATACTTTCCACTCAAAACTCCCCCGCCTAGCGGTGAGTATGGAAGCAGTGATATCTGCTCTTTTTGACACACTGTTGAGAGTTCATCTAAAAAACGTCTGTTTAAGAGTGAGAAGTTGTTTTGAATTGATTCAAAACGAGCATACCCTTTAAACTCAGAAGTAAGCACTGCTTTGGTTGTTCCATAAGCTGTATCGTTTGATGTTCCAATGTAGCGAACCTTTCCACTTTGAACGAGTCTGTCAAATGCCTTTAAGCTCTCCTCTATAGGCACAACATTATCTGGCCAGTGCATCTGGTACAGATCTATATAATCACTCCCTAAGCGCTTGAGACTTCCCTCTATGGCTCTCTCTATATGAAAACTATCTATGGCAGTAAGACCATGCCTGATAGGTGGCACAAACCATCCATTCGCTGCTCCTGCAACTTTTGAAGCGAGTATTATACTATCACGTGGTTTTGTTTTGAGCCAACGTCCTACTATCTCTTCGGTTAGACCCACTAATTTTTTGTTTGGGGGTACGGGATAGAGCTCTGCTGTATCAAAAAAATTCACACCTGCCTCATAGGCTTTGTCCATTATTGCAAAGGCTACTTTTTCATCTGGAGTCTGTGTACCAAATGTCATAGTACCCATACAGATAGGACTTACACGCAGACCGGTTTTTCCTATATATCTATAGTGCATAAAAATACCTTTAAAATTGTTAGCTTGTTGATTGTATGAAAAAAAGGATTAAAGTTTGATGAGTAGTTAAATATGGTGCGACGAGAGGGATTTGAACCCTCACACCTCGCGGCACACGCCCCTCAAGCGTGCGTGTCTACCGTTCCACCACCGTCGCATATTAAAAAAAGAGTGAACCCCGACTAAAGCCGGAGTTCGTGAGGTATATTTAAGTGATTAACCTAAATATGGGTTAGCGTAAAGTGCGATTAACGCAATTACTAGTGCATAGATAACTTGTGCTTCGATCATTGCAAGAGCGATGAACATTGTAGTCATAAGTTTAGCACCAAGACCTGGGTTACGTGCAGTACCAGCGATAGTTGCAGCAGCAGTATGACCCATACCGATAGCTCCACCTAATGCAGCAAGACCAAGACCAAGACCAGCAGCGATCATTGAGTATGCTTTAAGAGTTTGGTTAGCAACCTCACCGTCGTTTGCGAATGCAGCAGCTGAAAATGCCACTAAAAGAAAAAGAATTTTTTTCATAAATGTTTCCTTGTAATTATTACAATCCGTTCGGATAGCGTAACCTCATTTTTAATCATGAAGCAACCTAAACATAAATGCCTAGATTTCCCTACTAGAAATTGATAGGCGAATTATACACTCCAACTTCTAAAAAGTAGTTTAAACTACCAACTAATTAAACATATCGGCATACATTGCACGTGCCCAGTCATATGCACCCGCTGCATTTTGCTCTCCATGTTTACCTTTCCATATCTCATCTGTTACCGGTGTTGCAAACTCAAACTGTCCCGCTTTTTCATTGTAAGCATACTCAGAATGAATAAAGATACCGTGTTCAGGATTAATCGATACAAGTGAAATACAGACAGTAACCGGAGATTCCCACTTAATTGGCGGCTTTTTATTTATCTTTCTTGCAATAAGACGCGCTACATATTTTGCTTCTGTATTAGAGGTGTTACCAGACTTTGAAAAGCCCATAGGACGAGCATCACCACTTACAAAGATATTCTCTTCACCAATTACCTCATAGGTAAAGGGGTCAATGTTTGCTTCCATTTTATTGTAGATGGTATCTTTTGCAAACCCTAAGATCTCTAAAAGTTTCGCTCCTCGTACATGCGGATAGAATGAGGCATCATCAAAGCTAAATTCGTCAAACTCCGTTACAACTACTTTGTTATCTAAATCTATCTCTTCAATTACAGCATTGGGTACATACTCCAGATACTCTCCGTAGAGCTCCTCCATAGCTGTATGAAAACCATGCTCTTTAATTGTGATGTCATTATTCTCATCAAGTATAATAACTTTTGCTTTGAGCCCTTTTGACTTAAAGTAGTCAGCCACCATACAGGCTCTCTCATAAGGAGCAGGAAGACAACGGTAGTTGCCGGCAGGAACTGTAAAGATGAAGTTTCCACCCTTGAAGTTGAGTATTTTATTGCGGAGTGTGATATGTTCACTACCCGGTTTAAATGCAGCAGGATACTCATTTCTAAGTCTATTTTCTAATGCTATATCATCCGTCCAAAAAGAGTAGTCATAATCAATTCCAGGAGCTAAGGCGAGATAGTCATACTCAATATCACCATTTGTAGTTTTAAGGATTTTTTGCTCTTTATCTACTCCATAGACAGAGGCTTGAAAGAATGTGTAGTTGTTTTCACGAGCCCCTTGAAGATAGTCATGTGTTAAAAACTCCAAATCTATCTTATCGACTAACCAAAGGTTACTCATAGGACAAGATACAAACTCAAAACGCTGCTCAACCAAAATAACTTCAGCCTGAGGTGCTTCAATTTTGAGCTGCTTTGCAAGTGAGAGACCAGACCATCCGCCACCAACAACTACAACTCTTGGAGCTTTACCTTTTTTCAAAGTAGCAATTGAACTTTTAAGTTCCTCTTTTTTTGAAGGTTTTACTCTATCTGTATTGCATCCGCTAAGAGCCGTTGCAGCGACAACAGCACCTGAAATCTTTAGTGCATCTCTTCTTGATAAACTCAAAAACAACTCCTCTTTTTTAGCTATTTACCATACCAAGTGAGATTTTATTACCTTTGAACTCTAAAATCTCAACTGTAACTTTTTGTCCCTCATGCAGTACATCATGAACATCGCTTACTCTCTCTTTAGAGATTTTTGAGATATGAAGCAGACCATCCGTTCCATCAGGAAGTTCAACGAAAGCTCCAAAATCTACGATACGTTTAACAGTACCTTCGTACTTCTCGCCAACTTCATACTTTACTTTCTCTCTCTTAGGAGCATTGACAATACTGTGGATATGCTCTTTTGCACCAGCTACTCCAGATTTGTTCTTCCCTGTAATTTTTACTTTTCCATCTTTTTTATCAATGTCAATTGCAACTTCAAACTTCTCGATAATTTCACGAATAGTCTTACCAGCCTGACCAATAATCTCACCAATGAAACCTGGATCAATATGGAAAAACTCTGTTGAAGGAAGAACTCCATCATTAAACTCTATTTTGCTCTCAGCCTCAAGCATAATATCAATGATGTGACTTCTACCCTCTTTTGCCTGATAGAGTGCCTCTTTTAAAATATCTAAAGATATACCACCAAGTTTGATATCCATCTGCATTGCAGTAATACCCTCTTTTGAACCAGTTACTTTAAAGTCCATATCACCATCATGATCTTCAAGTCCCATAATATCTGAGAGAATCGCATACTCCTCTCCATCACTCACCATACCCATTGCAATTCCAGCAACAGTATCGCTTGTATCGATATCTGCAGCACGAAGTGCCATATAACCGCCACATACTGTTGCCATTGAGGATGAACCATTTGACTCTAAAATCTCAGAGACTAAACGTACAGTCTGTCCATCAAGGTTTACAATAGGCTCTAATGCACGTTTTGCAAGATTACCGTGACCAAGTTCTCTACGTTTTGTTCCCATAACAGGTGATGCTTCACCAACTGAGAATCCCGGGAAGTTGTAGTGAACCATAAAGTTCTCATTTTGTGTTCCATCATCTGTAAGACTCTCAAACATCTGCGCATCTTTTGGTCCACCCATAGTAAGAACTACAAGCGCTTGAGTCTGTCCACGTGTAAAGAGACATGATGCGTGAGCTGCGGGAAGAATGTTTGTATCAATTGAAATAGGTCTTACTTCATTAAGAGCACGTCCATCAGCACGAACTCGCTCTTTTAAAATCTGTGCTCTTACCTGCTCTTTTTTCACCGCTTCAATCGCAGCTTTTAACTCTGACTCATCCCACTCTACATTATTTGTAAGAATCTGTTTTCTTAAACTTCTAAGAGCTGTTGAACGTTCAGATTTTGCCATCTGATTCATAGCATTTTTAATATCGTCCATGTGGCGCTCTTTTACAAAGGCAACCATCTCTTCATTGAGATCTTTTGCTTTTAACTCTAATGGCTTTATCTCTTTTTGATACGCTTTAAAAGCATCTTCGTAAGCTGCATTAGACTCAAAAAGAACTTTTTGTGTCTTATCTAAAACCTCAATAAGCTCATCTTCATTCATCGCATTTGAGACATGCGTATCGACAACTACAGTTCCCAACGATGGATCCATCATCGGATCTAGTATAGGTTCAATAGTATCTTCAACATCTATCTTCTCACTACCTATTGAGCGCATCTCTATCATTAAAAGATCATCTTTAGTACCTGAGAGGTATAAGTCGAGTGTAGAGTTTTTAAGCTCTGATAGTGTTGGATTCAACACCAACTCACCATCAATTTTTGCAGCACGTACAGCTGATACTGAAGTGTTAATATCAATATCAGAGGTAAAAAGTGCAGCAGATGCCGCATTGAGTGCTAATACTTGCATATCTGAGTTTGCATCAGCGGAGAAAACCATAATAGTAATCTGCGTTGGATGTCCAAAACCTTTTGGGAAGAGTGGACGAAGACTTCTGTCAACAATACGTGAAGTGAGTGTCTCAAAGTCACTCGGTTTTGTCTCACGTTTAAAAAAACCTCCAGGAATTTTCCCTGCTGCGTATGTTTTTTCTATATACTGTACTGTTAGTGGTAAAAAATCATCATCGACAATCTCAGTCTCATCAATTACTACAGTAGCTAAAATAACTGTCTTGCCTGATTTTATCCATGCACTTCCGTTTGCCTGCTTTGCAACATCACCAAAGCTATACTCTTCTACTCTATTTTCTAATTCTAATTTCACATCATATGTCATCTATTTTCCTCTAGTATTTTTTCAATTTTTTCATCATCTACTGTTGATAACTCTTTATAGTATAAGTCTGTCTCTACATAATCATCTATATCATAGAGAAAGTAGATATCATCTACAAAGGTCTCAAGCACCTCCAGCACATCACTTGGAAGTACCGGTACAGCGATATAGACCGCTTTTGGCCTCTGCCCAAGTACAGTTTTAAGAGCTGTCATGAACTTTGTACCAGTCTCACTCCCCTCATCAACAAGTAAAACAACTCTGTTTTTCATTGAAGGGAATGGGCGACCTTTACGGTACTGATATATATGGCTAAGTATATCCTCTTCATGCTTTCTATGAGCTTCTCCGTAGATGTAATCATACTGAATCTCAAAAGCATCGACAAGATTCTCATTTATAACTATCTCTTCACTCTCACTCACTCGTGCGACTTCACACTCAGGATTGTTTGGTGCAGAGATAGCCTCTAAAAAGAGAATATCAAGAGGGTTCTTTAAACGCCCGTTGGCCTTTAGGTGAGAACCAAACTCCAATCCACCCTGTGAGACTGCAACGATATGCCACTGCTCCTCTTTCATCTTTGATAGCGGTAAAACATCTAAAAGCTTTGTTGCTGCATCTTCCCTGTTTAAAAGCATATTTTTATATTTTTGCATGCTCACTCCTAGATATCATTTGGTAGTTTATATGTTACAAAAGAGCTGTTAGCACTAGGTTGCATCAATGGTTTTAACACTATTGTCAAGTAGAGATACTTGTCATATATTGAGGATTCTCCACTCTGCGTTAGTACCGGTCTATTGTTCTCACTATATTTTATACCAAAGTTCCAACATCTTTTCTTATATAGAAACCCTATTGAGAAACTTTTCTTCTCTTCATGCTCTATATCATAGTTGTAACTAGCACTATATGTATAGTGTTTTGAGTAGTCATACTTTAATGATGATGTTAAGTAGCTTGTATAGGGTGTATAACTATCTGTTCTTGGTAGAAAAGTATCTTTATAGAGATGGGATAATGATAATTTTATATCTTGATCACTTAGTGATATCTTATTAAATATTTTTGAAAATTTAGACTCATCATAGTTAAAAAACATATTGTTATAGATAGAGAAGTAACGATTAATCTTATAATTTAGTTCATTCTCTAACTCTCCATATCGTTTACTAGATGAGTATGAAATTTTCTGAGCGACTCTATGGTAGAGAATCTGCTGGGATTTGTTGCTGTAGAGATATTGAGTAAACTCTATTTTTGCCTCATTCTCAATATCTGTTATATTGTAAAATTCACATCGTGTTGCATATGTAGTGCTATCAAGAACTTTGTTATCAAGATCACTACAATACTCCTCGTTATTTTGATAATAACCACTTTGAGAGCTCCAAGATGATTGATTATAGGTTATATCAAAGCCTATTACATGACTCATCTCTTCATAAGCACGTGTGAGTTGTGTTGATGCAGAGAGTGTATGATAATTACGTGCATAATATCCATCTTCATACTTTGTACCCGTAATAACACTCTCCTCCTCTCCTGAAAATGATGAGTACTGCATATAGAGATTTGAGGTATATGCAAGGTTAAGATACTCATCAAAAAGAGTAGTTCTTAATTTAATAGGCAGATTCATATCTGTCTGAACTACCTTTTTGTTTATCTCTCTATAAATATTATTACTCTTTATATCCAGTGAGTAGAGAATATGATTCTGTAGTAATGTATCTAGATAGTGATGATACTGCAGTGTTGGTAGTTTTTGCAGTGTATTGTCATTAGTAGGGAGTGTTAAGTCAAGGTAATATTTAAAATAGGCACCAAGATAGTTATTACTACTGTTATAAAACATATTGACACGAGAGAGAACCTGTGTTGCAGTTGATTGATTGACTGTATCACTATTTTTAAGGTTAATATAGTCAACATCATTCATATGATTAATATCTGCATATATACCGGTCTGCCCCTCTATAGAAGTACCAAACCACTGATTAATAAAATCTCTGTTATCGTAATTGAAGTTAAATCCAAAGTGAGTATCTTTTTGCAGATTTTGTTCTACATAGTAACTCGAGAACTCTTTAAAATAACCTGCAGTCAACTCACCGTGAGAGACTCTAGAGTCTACAAAACGGAGTGTTGAGTAGATACCATAACCTCTTTTTGTGCGTACTTGAGGTTTAAGCTCCAAATCCCAGGAGTTATACTCAGCAATATAGAGTGGCTGTTCATAATAAAAACCTTCATTATCTGATATTCCAAGTGAAGGCATCAAGAGGCCGGTTCGTCTTGTTGTATCAAGAGAGTATCCAAAATAGGGTGTATAGAGAACCAAGATATCATAGATATAGAGTCTTGCATTATAGATATTGAGCCATTTAGAATCTGAGTTATAATCAGATGAGCTAAACTCTATTGTCCAGAGTGGGTCAATTGGATCACAACCACTAATTGTCCCCGACTCAATCGTAATATCTTCCTCTTTTGTGCTCCCGCTATTTGCACTGATCCATACTTCAGAATCTTTTTCCAAAAAGTAAAAAGGCTCAAATAGTCGCTCTTTTTTTGCAATATTTAACTTGGCATAATTGCCAAGTATCTTATAGTCACTTCCATGATTGACACGAATATTTCCAAAAAGCTCCAAATCGCCACTCTCTTTATGATAGAGGGCTTTTTGTGCTGATAAAAAATACTCTTTATAGACAACAGTCACTCCACCATCAGCTTTTACAATACCATCTTTAGAGTTGAGAGAGTTTGCATAAATCTCTACCTTATCACCGGCAAAAAGAGATATATACAAAAGAGTAAAAAGAGAGAGAAATCTAAGCATTTACAACCAAAGTTCTTGCTGTCTTATCATGCCATGTCTGACGTGCCGGGTCCATCATTCCCCATAAAAATCCAAGATAGAAAAACATCTCACTAATAATTCTAAAAATAGCACGATTGAGTGAGGCAACAACATTGGGGTTTGAGAGTGTTTGTATATCTATAACTCTGATTTTCATCGCTAGCTTTCCTATAGTTGCACCATACTGCATAACAAAAAAAGCTTGATAGACAATCTTCATAAAGATATACTCTAAGATAAAGTTATTGGTTAAGATAATAATATCTTCCACTGTAGGTGCCGTTGAAAAAGAGTCCCACATCGCAACTATTAGCAAAAATGAGAGAAGCATCTCATCTATAAAAAAAGCCATAGATCTGCTTTTGATACTTGCAAGTGTAATATCTTCGCGATGGAGTATCTTTTCTATCTCTTCATTCAACGTAAAACTCTCCTACAGAGCTTGATATGCAATATCAGTTCTTAATTTTTTACCGGCAAAATGGACCTGTCCACATCTAAGGTATGCACGATCACGCGCCTCTTTAATACTATCACCTAATCCAACACAGATAAGAACACGCCCACCAGTTGCATAGAGTTTGTCATCCTCTTTTGCTACACCTGCATAAGAGATATGTGTATATTTTGCTATCTCATCGTGATATACATCATCAACAATAATCTCAGCTGGAGTCGATGAGCCATACGGATAGTTTTCACTTGCCATTACTACACCCACTGCATATTGATCCGAGAACTCAACTTTTATCTCACCAAGTCTGTTTGTAGCAGCTTTATAGAACATATCTGAAACCGGTGAAGTCATAAGCGGCATTAAAATCTCACACTCTGGATCTCCAAAACGGACATTAAACTCTAAAGTAATCGGCTCACCATTTACAACCATAATACCGATAAAAAGCACACCCTCAAAAGGAGCACCCTCTTTTTGCATTCCATCTAAAGTTGGACGGATGATTCTATCGCGAACTTTTTGGTAGAGCTCTTCATCTACAAGTGGTGTTGGAGCGTATGCACCCATTCCACCTGTATTTGGCCCCTCATCACCATCTAAGAGACGCTTGTGATCTTGTGCAGCAGGAAGTAAAATATAATCTTTACCATCACAAACGGCGAACATTGAGAGCTCATACCCATCTAAAAACTCTTCTACTATCACTTTTTTACCGGCATCACCAAAGCTTTTACCGCTAAGCATTTCGCTTATTGCTTTTTTTGCCTCATCATGACTCTGAGCGATAATTACACCTTTACCACCACACAGACCATCTGCTTTTACAACAATCGGAGCAGTTAGAGTATCTGTAAATTTAAAAAGATCTTCAATTGAATCACTCTCAATATAACGTGCTGTAGGAATATTATATTTTGCCAGGAAGTTTTTCATATAAACTTTAGAGCCTTCAAGACGCGCTGCCTCTTTACTTGGTCCAAAAATTGTCAAACCATTTGCTTTAAAGATATCAACAACACCATCGACTAGTGGAGCTTCCGGACCTACAATAGTGAGCTCAATCCCATTCTCTTTAGCAAATGCAGCTAAATCATTGTAATCTTTAATATCTAAATTTGTTCCTAAATCATCTGTAGCACCATTTCCTGGTTGAAAAAAGAGTTCATGCTCTACATCTTCATTTTTAATTGCACGTGCAATCGAATACTCACGTCCACCACTACCTAGTATTAATATCTTCATAAAATCTCCATCTAAAATAAAAAAAGTTTACTAAAGCCACCGAAGTGCTCTTTAGTAAACTTTTTAAGTAATCCGAGTAGCCGTCACACAATTGGCTTGGTTCTAAAAGCCGAATTTGGGTGAAGAGAGGACTATCTGACGGCGACAATCTCATCGGCAGAGTTAACGTACCTCAAGCGAGACCATCGACACACGATAGCACTACTAGTTCACAGTATGAATATGTAGAACCCTCATATACGTGCTGACACGTACTACTCAGACTAACAGATAAATTATACTAAAAATATGCTTGAAATTAATTTAGATATGCTCTTTTGCAATCTTTATGCAACTCTCAATTGTAGTTTCAGGAGATAATATATACTCTATACCATCGGGTAAAGCTTTTGCCGTAGTTTTCCCAATAACAATAATAAGCTCTTTATTAGAAAGTGTATGATTTTTAAGATAACACTTTACACTCGAAGGTGAGGTAAAAATAAGTATGGAATTTTTTGCAACATCTACATTTTCTATAGCTTTTGAACAGTCACTCTCATAGAGTATAGCTTCATCAATCTTATATCCATTATGAGTGCAGATATCTACAAAATCAGATGCTACTGCTTTAGCCCGAAGGTAGAGCCATTTACTCTCTTTAGGATAACGCTCAATCGCTTCTACCAAGGTATCGCCATAACCTGCACCAATAGAGAGGACCTCTCCGCCTAGCTCTTCAAAACTCTTTGCACTCTGCTGTGATATGCAAAGCGCTTTTTTATCTATGTAAGCCTCTTTATCATACTGCTGTAATGCTTTTGAAGCCTGTTTTGAAGTGATAATTAAATAGTCATATTTTGAGAAATCAATATCAGGTTTAAAAAAGGTAATATCGAGTGAATTGATGCTTATTGCATCGGGATGAGATGAGATAGAGAAGAGATAAATAGGTCGCATGGGATAAGCTCTCGCTTACTCCCACTCAATAGTTGCTGGTGGTTTGCTGGAAATGTCGTAAACAACTCTGTTGATACCATCAACTTCATTGATGATTCTTCGCGAGATTCTCTCTAAAAGATCATGTGGAAGATGAGCAAAAGTTGCTGTCATTCCATCTACAGCTTCTACAACACGTACACAAACAGTGTTGTCATATGTACGGTTATCACCCATAACACCTACTGATTTTACATTTAGTAAAACTGCAAATGCCTGCCAAGTTTTTGCGTAGTATCCACTCGCTTTAAGCTCATCAAGTAGAATTACATCTGCCTCGCGCAGAAGATCTAAATCAGTTGGATTTACATCTCCCATAATACGAATCGCAAGTCCTGGTCCAGGGAATGGATGACGGTTGATCATTGATTCTGGAAGTCCAAGTTCAAGGCCGATTTTACGAACTTCATCTTTAAAGAGTTCACGAAGTGGTTCAATAAGCTCAAAATCCATCCAGTCAGGAAGTCCACCAACATTATGGTGAGACTTGATAACTTCACTTGGACCATTTACACTGATTGATTCAATAACATCCGGATAGAGTGTCCCTTGAGCAAGAAATTTGATACCATCATGTTTTTTCGCCTCTTGCTCAAACACTTCGATGAAAGTGTGTCCGATAATCTTACGTTTTTCCTCAGGATCACTAACACCTGCTAAACGTCCAAGAAACAACTCTCTAGCATCGGCTACAACAAGTGGTGCTTTAAGGTTGATTTTAAATACCTCTTCAACTTGAGCTCTCTCACCTTTACGCAGAAGTCCATTATCTACAAATACAGGAATAAGCTGATCACCGATTGCTTCATAAAGCATTGCAGCAACAACACTACTGTCAACTCCACCACTTAATCCACAAAGAACTTTTGCATCACCAACCTGCTCACGGATTTTAGCAATTTGCTCTTTTAAGAAGTGCTCCATTTTCCATTTTTCAGTTACTCCACAGATATTTTTTGCGAAGTTACGAAGCATCAAGTAACCCTCTTCAGAGTGTTGAACCTCTGGGTGAAACTGCATCGCATAAACACGTTTCTCATCATTTGCAATAGCTGCATATGGAGAGTTGTCACTTGTTGCGATTACTTTAAAACCATCAGGAAGCGTCTCAACTCTATCTGAGTGACTCATCCATACGATACGGTTATTATCACACTCTTTAAAAAGAGGTGAAACATCATCAGGATATCCAACTATCTCTAACTCTGCTTTTCCATACTCATGATGGTCACTTCTAATAACACTTCCACCAAAGTCAACTGCTATTCTCTGCATACCATAACAGATACCAAGTACAGGAATCCCCATAGAGTAAACACCTTGGTCAACTTCATAGGCATCTTTGTTATAAACAGAAGATGGTCCACCTGAGAGAATGATACCTTTAGGGTTTTTTGCTTTGATATCTTCTACTTTTGTATGGTAAGGAAGAATTTCACAGTAAATTTTATCTTCACGAAGACGACGAGCGATAAGTTGTGTGTATTGAGAACCAAAATCTAAAACGATGATGCTAACATTTGTCATATAAATGCCTTTTTGTAAAATGAGTAGAGACATAGAGTCTCTTAAATCCCTTCAAAGCTGCAAAAAGAGTTTTGAGACATAAAGAGAGATTTAATTTGATAAATTATTTATGAAAGAATACCAAAATCAAGATTAAGATTTCATTTGTTGAAAAAAGAAGATGATGATGAGAAGAAATTCTCACCATCATTAGATAATTGAAGCCTCTAGTAGAGACCCATTACCTCAAACTGAATATACCAGATAATAATTGAAGCGATATATCCCACAAGAATTGTCCAAGCATGTTTCATATGTGCACCAAAAGTATAGATACCTTTAAGTCTTCCCATAACACCAACACCAGCAGCAGAACCAAAAGAGATAAGACTACCACCGACACCTGCAGTCATTGTTACAAGTAACCACTGATCTACACCCATCTCTGGAGATGATTTTAAGATAGCACTCATAACCGGAACATTATCAACTACTGCAGAGAGAAAACCTACTCCGATATTTGCAGCTGTTGAACCTACAATACTGTAGAGATCGTGAATATAATTTAAAAATCCTAAGAAGTGTAGTGCACCAACAGCAGAGAGAATACCAAAGAAGAAAAGGAGTGTATCGTTTTCAACTTTTTGCATATTTACATAGATATCAAAGCTGTTTGCACCTGTTTTTTCTAAAGTTACAGAGTAGAGTTTAAGAACTGCTAAACCAAACATCATACCCCACATAGCCGGGAAGTGGAAGAACTGGTGTCCAAGAACTGCTACAACAATTGTTGCAATTCCTAAATAGACAACACCCATACCACCATCAAGCAGTACTGGTTTTTCCTCAGTTGCCGCATCAAATGCAGGCTCTCCGTCTGGAACTGAGAGAGAGAGTAAAAATGCTGTTATTCCCCAACCTATAATCGATGCAGGGAAAAGGAATAAAAAGTCAACAAACTCACCCTTTTGCGCAGTCCAAGCCATAAGTGTTGTAATATCACCAAATGGAGACCAAGCACCACCAGCATTTGCAGCTACAACGATATTAATCGCACCTGGAACTAAAAATGAGAGATTTTTCTTATCAATCGTAAAGAGTACAGTTGATAGAATCAGTGCTGTTGTTAAGTTGTCTGCAACGGGAGAGATAAAGAATGCTAAAAGACCAGTTAACCAAAAAAGCTTTTTATAGCTATACCCTTTAGAGACAAGTTTAAACTTCATCAGATCAAATACTTTACGCTCTATTAGCGTCTCAATATAAGTCATTGCAACAAGTAAGAAAAAGAATATCTCTGCAATCTCTAAAATCAAACTTGAGAGCTCATGATGTAGAGGGTCTGGATCCATTCCATTGATTGCGTAGTAAATACCGATAAGCATAAACATAAAAGTACCGGCAAAAAGGGCTGGTTTTGCCTTATTTACCTCATACTGCTCCTCTGTAGCAATAAAATAATATGCTACAACAAATACTGCTAAACTTAGCCAACCAACCCATGTTGTGGCAAGGTTTATCGCTTCGTGTTCCATTAGTTCTCCTCTTGTATAGTGTGAACCCCTATCGATTCACTTCGATTTAGTGCAGAGATTACAATCTCTCTTGCTGTTAGTAAACGAAATTTTAGTAGTTTACCAATATTTTCATTTAAAAGTGCATTAATTGTACTCAAAGCATCATTTAATCCAGCTTTAGTACGGATTATAGAAACATTTTCCCACATAATTCGTCTTAATTGATTCTTTTTAGCTTTATCGCCCTTAAGACTCATTACCTCATCACTAAGAGGAAACTCTATAAACTCTTTTGGTTCATGAGAACTTAAAATCTTATTGACCGCTCTTTTTGCAAAGACAAGCCCTTCTAAAAGAGAGTTCGAGGCCAGACGGTTGGCACCATGAACCCTTGTTGATGCCACTTCACCAATAGCATAGAGATTTTTAACCGACTCAACACTCCCGTCCAAGTCTGTTTTTACTCCTCCGATTGCATAGTGAAATGCAGGAGATATCGGTACTCTCTCTTTTGGTACCTTAAAACCTAAAGCATTGAGATTTTTATGGATATTTGGAAAACGATGAGCAAAGTACTCCTCATCAAAGGCGCCAAATGAGAGATAGACATTTAATCCTGTTCTCTTTTTGTACTTATAGATTGCCTTACTTACAATATCTCGAGATGCAAGCTCCCCTCTCTCATCATATTCAAAGAGAAATCGTTTTCCATTCTCATCTTCAATATGTGCACCCTCACCACGAAGAGCCTCTGTTAAGAGCATCTTTTGTGCACCATCAGAGTTTACAAAAACAGTCGGATGAAACTGCAGCATCTCCATTCTATCAAGCTCTATCCCCTTCATAACACACAATCCCTGCATATCTGCACTAATACAAGGTGCATTTGTATGATACTCATAGAGTGAGCCAACCCCGCCAGAGGCAATAATGACATCTTTTGCATAGAGGTTGTAACGCTTTCTATGATCAAGTAGCGTCACCCCATAACACTCACCATCACGTATCAGCAGATCAACAACACGTGCATCAGAGAGCATAGCATGAGGATTGTGTTCTAATAAAAAGTGGTGTAGATAGCGTCCAGTTGCATCCCCTCCGGCGTGAAGAATTCTCTCACAAGAGTGTGCTGCCTCTTTTGTATAGAGAAGATTACCCTTCTCATCTGTATCAAAATCAAACCCATTCTCTATGATATCATCAATCACTTCACGAGAGTGCTTTGAGAGGACTTCAACTGCCTCCTTTGAACAAAGACCATCACCAGCAGCCAAAGTATCTTCAATATGTACAGGAATATCCGCTTTATCACGTGCAAGAGCTACACCCCCTTGCGCATAAAATGTGTTACACTTAAATGTCTCACGCTTGTTTATAACCAAAACTCTTTTATCGCGTGGCAGGTTCATAGCAGCATAGAGCCCGGCAACACCAGCTCCGATAATTATTACATCATATTTAACCATTACTCTGTACAACTCTCATTATTTTCATCTGAGAAGCTCTTTTTCTGTAAAATAAACTCCACATTCGTATCACTTTTTGGCACATCTTCTTCATAATATGGAGGTGCTTTATAGCCACAAGCATTCAGACTTAACAAAAAGCTTGCTATAATAAACATATGAAAAATGCTCATGATATTCTTAAATCTCTTCAAAATAAACCTCAATTTTCTAAATTGACTCGATATGAGTGTATCGATAGGATAAAGTCACTCTTTTCAGCACCTCTTCAAAAGATGATAAAATTCGCCTATATAAAGAATGATACCCTATTTTTTGTTTTAAATCACCCTGGTGCCAAACAAGAGTTTGATAATAATATACAAAGTATTAAAAGTGCTTTAAAATTTATCACTCCTCCTGAGTGTAAAGAGAGCAATATAGTAGATATAAGAGCCTTTGTCACACATACACCCATAAAGAACGAGACAACTTTTCATCAATCCAAAAGTATAGAGCGCTATCTTGAACGGGCAAAGGGAGAGTTTGAGATAACTGTTACGGATCAAAAACTAAAATCTCTTCTCTTGAGTATTAAAAATATAATAAAAGCGAACAATGAATCTTCTTGATACAATTAAACAACTACCATCTACTCCGGGTATCTATCAGTACTTTGATAAAAACGGCAGAATTTTATACATTGGAAAAGCAAAAAATCTTGCTTCACGAGTAAAGAGCTACTGGCTCTTTACACCACAACTTCATCCAAATCCCAAACTCTCTGAACGTATCGTCAAAATGCTTCAACAGACTCACTCAATGAATTATATAGTTGTAAAGAGTGAACATGATGCCCTGATCTTGGAAAACTCACTTATCAAACAGCTCAATCCAAAATATAATATTCTACTGCGTGATGATAAGACCTACCCCTACATATATATAGACAACGCTAAAGAGTACCCCCGTTTTGAGATTACCAGAAAGGTTATCGACTCTAAAGATATCACCTACTACGGCCCCTACTCCGTCGCTGCAAGAGATATCTTAAACTCAATCTACGAAGTAGCCAAACTTGTTCAAAAGAGCGGGTGTCTCAAAGGAAAAAAACTCTGTCTCTACCATCAGATAAACAAGTGCCTTGGCCCATGTGAGCTTCCTATTACAAAAGAGCGTTACCAACAAGAGCTTGATATAGCAACGAAATTGATTAAAAATAAAAAGCTCCTTCTGCAGGAGCTACAAAAGAAGATGCTTCTCTATGCAGAGGAGCTTCGCTTTGAGGAAGCGGGTGAGTTAAGAGACAGAATTCAGAGAATAGAGCGTTCAGAGATTAAGAGTGAAATCGACTTTGCAAGCAGTGAGAACTTTGATATCTTTGTTGTTCAAAAAGCTCAAAAAAGAGCCGTTGTCGTACGTATATTTATGAGACACGGCAAGATAGTATCTTCATCACATGATTATATCAACCTCAATGAAGGATTTGATGAAAATGAGCTCTACTCTCGTGCACTCATTAACTTCTACAGAGATGAAAAGCCACCAATTATTGCACCTATTCTAGTAGATAAAGCATTTGAGGAGAGAGATCTTATTGAGCAACACCTCAGTAAGATTTTTGAAAAAAAAGCCTCTATATCGGTGCCACGAAGAGGAAAGAAAAAACAGTTGATTGAACTTGCTTTACTCAATGCAGCAGAGCTTCTTAAAAAAGATTCATCATCAAAAGCCAATTCAATTCAAGCTGATATTCAAGAACTCTTTTCATTGGAGAAGCTTCCATCACGAGTAGAGATCTTTGACAACTCACATATGTCAGGAATGGCTACTGTTGGAGCAATGGCTGTGTATGAGAATGGAAAATTCAATAAAAGTGCCTATCGAACATACCATCTTCAAGCAAAAGATGAGTATGCACAGATGAGAGAGACTCTCTCACGCAGGGCAGAGAGTTTTGAGAAGAGTCCACCACCGGACTTATGGGTCTTAGATGGTGGAGCAACCCTCCTTAAACTCGCTCTAGATATTTTAGACTCCTATGGAGTCAACATTGATGTCATAGCAATCTCCAAAGAGAAAGTTGATGCAAAAGCACACCGTGCAAAAGGGAAAGCAAACGACATTATTTATACAAAAGAGGAACAATTTAGACTAAAAAATTCAGATAAAAGATTGCAGTGGGTACAAAACTTGAGAGATGAGGCACATCGCTGTGCAATAAATTTTCACAAAAAAACAAAATTAAAACTCGATCAAGAGAGTAAACTTTTAAGTTTACATGGTATTTCTACTGCAAAAATCCAAAAACTTTTAAACTATTTTGGAACTTTTGAGGAGTTAAAAAAGGTGAGTTTTGGGGAGATACGTACTGTTTTGAACGAAAAAGATGCAAAAACTATCAAAAAATTTTATAAATAAGTTTTTTTTTTCCTCCTTTATGATATATTTGTGATAATTCTAGTTCGAAACTAAAGATAAGGTTTTTTAATGGATAAAGTAATCCCTATTGACGAAGAGTATTTTTTTGATGATAAAGTCATTATCAGTCAAACAGATTTAAAGGGTGAGATCACATATGCAAACAGAGCATTTTGTGAAGTTTCAGGGTATCAGGTTAAAGAGCTTGTAGGACGACCTCACAATATTATTAGACATCCCGATATGCCAAAAGCGGCTTTTGAGAAGATGTGGGAGACAATTAAGGGTGGTCAAGTTTGGAACGGCCTTGTAAAAAATCTTAGAAAAGATGGACGCTACTATTGGGTAGATACAGAGATTCTTCCGGTGAGAGATGATGATGAAAAAATTACCGGATATATTGCAGCCAGAAAAGCAGCATCTCGTAAAGATATACAAGAAGCCCAAGAGACATACAAAAAAATGCTTGAAGCAGAATTATAGGGGAGAATTGAATGTTAATCTATAACCATAAAAAAGAGTTCTTAGGAATTGATGAGAAAGACTTAAAAAAACTGGGAGTTTCTAACTTAGCCGCACTTAAAGCAGAAGCGGAAGATTTTGCAGATCTGTTTGTAAAGAAACCGGGATATATCCATAACTTTAAACATGTACACTGGATAGACTTTATAGCCTGTGCAGAATCAGCTGAGGACTCAAGAGCTCTCATCAGTATAAATGCGCAAACATTTAAGTGTAATATCACAATAGATACAATCTATCTTGCCGATAATCCAGATGCTCCTGCCTTTGTTATTCATTTAAACAATCTAAGAGCACTGAGAAATGATGAGAGTGGTGAGCTCAGTCTTGATAGCTATGATACTCCGATGCCAAAAACTACTCCGACACCAGAGCCTGCTATTGTCACTCCTACTCCTACTCCTACTCCAACACCTGCGCCGGCTACGGAGGAGTATACACAACTCGATGTAAATTTTGATGAGACACCTTCAGCTCCTGTAGCTGATGAGTATGCCTCTCTTGAGATTGATGAGCCACTCCAAGAGCCAACTATTACAGCTGCATCAGTAGAGGATAAGTTTGACAATATGCTAGATGTAGGAGATATCTCTCTTGATATAGATGAACCTCTGGATATACCTCAAGAAGAGCAAGTTCTAACAACTCCAAAAGTTGAAGTTACACAGGCTGCTCCAAAAGTTGAGACACCGACAGTTGTAGATGACTCACCTGATTATGTCAGTGATTATCAATATGACCCTTCCATAGCATCAAAAGAGCTGGGTCTTCCTCTAGATTTAATCGAGGAGTTTATTCAAGACTTTATTGATCAGGCACACGACTTTAAAGAGGGACTTTATAATGCTCTTGACACAGATGATATTGACACAGTAAAAATACTCTCACATAAACTCAAAGGTGTTGCCGCTAACCTTAGAATTGAAGATGCACATGAGGTTCTAGCAGTTATCAATACAACTTCAGATATGAATATTGTAAAAACAAACCTCTCAATTTTTTATAAAATAATCGCTAAATTAGCAGGAGAAGAGCCTGCCCCTGCACAACCTGCTCCCCAAGCAGCTCCTGTAGAGGAGATTATCATAGAGGAGCAGAGCAGTTCTGAGGAGCCACCAGTAGAGGATGATGCCCCTTTAGAGATAACGTTTGATGATGAAGATGAGGAGGATTTTAAACTCGACTTTAAAGATGAGCAGATAGAGATTGATACCCCTGTAGAGAGTATTGATATTGAGGACTCAGAGGTTCCTCAAAAAATCGACATGCCTGAACTTGCAGATGATGAATTTGATGAAAAGATATCTTTAGATATGGATAAACTCGATGTAGAGGATGATCTTTTTGATGGAATCACACTAGATATAGATTCAGATTTAGAGCAACCATCTCAAACATCAGAGCTTGAAACTCCTGAAGTAGAGTATTCAAAAGAGGAAGTAGCAAGAGAGATAGGCATTGATATCGAGAGTTTCAATGAACTCTTTGAGGACTTTGTCCAAGAGAGTCATACAATTTTTGCAAATATTAACAGTGCAATAGCAGAAAATGATTACCAAAAATGTAGAAGTGAAGCCTTAAAGCTCAAAGGTATGAGTGACAATATGAGACTTCATGAGTTTACCAATGAACTTGAGATACTTATTCACTCTTCAGATAAAGATGAGATTGCACAAGCTATTGAAAAAATAGAGAAGACAATTAATAAAATATCAAAGACAGGGGCATAAAAGATGCAGTTAGGACTTAAAAACAGACTGAGACTTATCAGTCTTTTTCCAATCATTATTCTCTTTTCAATTACGAGTTACTTTGTTTATGACTCATATAAAAACTATAGAGCTGCTCAACTTTTACAAGATAAACTCTCGGCAAACAGAGAACTTAATGAGCTTGTAAACAACATCTCCCGTGAGAGAGGTATGACGGTAATGTACCTTGGTAACTCCTCACCAAACACATTGAAATCTCTGATAAAACAGAGAAAAATTGTTGATGAAAAAGAGGCAAGGTATGTAGAGCATATCAAAGCAAACGATGTTTTACATGACCATTCACTTGGTGAGATAAAGTGTCATACATGCCAAAATCTTGATGCCCTTGAGGTAGCACTCAAACAGATCAAAGAGACAAGAAAACTTGTTGATGAGCATAAAACAACTTTTGAGGATGTCTATCAAAATATCTATGGTGTTGCTCAAAAGATAGCTATTAAGCAGCTTGAAGAGATTATTCAAAATCAGGTTGATTCAAAAATCAACTCCTACTCATCTACCTATATCTCTTTTGTAAGTGCAAATGAGTACACTGCAGCTGAACGTGACTTTATCTCTTATGCGATTGCCCGCTCAACAGAGCTGCAAGAGGATGAACTCAACAGATGGATCTCTCTTATAGCAAAAGCGGATGCTTTTGCTTATGAAACTATCCAGGATAAAGAGCTTAAGGCAAAGCTTGATGAGCTCTTTAAAAATGAAGATACAATAGAGCTGCTAGAAGATATCAATGCAGAGCGTGCTACTATCTTATCTTCAGCATCTACTGGTGAATATGAGACAAATCCTGGTATATGGTTTGCAATGCTCTCAGAGAAGGTAAATATTCTCTCAGATGCAGAGAATGTAGTCCTTGCGGCAATGGATGCAAGAGCAGTTGCAGTTAAAAATGAAGCACTAAAGATTCTGACAATTACACTCTCAGTATGGGCAGTATCAATTGTTCTTGGTGTTTTGGGCTTCTTACTCTCAAATGAGATTGCTAGAAATATCAAAAACCTTGAAGATGTACTAAGACGTGTTGCACAAGATACTAATGAGGGGGATGATTTTATCGACATCAACCTCCATACTGCAAAAGGTACAGCCGAAGCCTACTCTCTACTAGAGAGAATTATTGAACAGACACGACTCGATAAAGAGTCAGCACAAGAGGCAAGTGAAGCAAAATCTATGTTCTTGGCTAATATGTCACATGAGATTCGTACTCCACTTAATGGTATTGTTGGGTTTACAGAGCTTCTTAAAGATACAGGGCTTAAAGAGGAGCAGGCTGAGTTCGTTGAGATTATTGAAAAATCATCAGAAAACCTTCTTGAAATTATTAATAATATTCTTGACCTCTCTAAAATCGAGTCTAACAAACTTGAGATTGAAGATATTGTCTTTAATCCTATTGATGAGTTTGAGAGTGCTGTTGAAGTTTATGCAGTACGTGCTAGTGAGAAACATATTGACCTTGGATGTTTTATTGACCCTGAACTTGAGCAACCACTCAAAGGGGATCCAACTAAGATTAAAGAGGTTATTATCAATCTTCTCTCAAATGCTGTTAAATTTACAAGCTCATCTGGGGCTATTAATGTTGATATCCGTAAAGTTGAATCAGAACAAGAGGGAATTACTCGAGTAAGATTTGAGGTACAAGATAGTGGTATCGGTGTAACAGGAGAACAAAAAGCAAGAATTTTTGAGGCCTTCTCTCAAGCCGATACATCTATTACACGTAAATATGGTGGTACAGGTCTTGGTCTTACTATTTCATCAAGATTTATCGAACTTATGGGTGGCCAACTAGATCTTCACTCAGAACCAGGTGAAGGGACAACCTTCTTCTTTACAATCGATTTTGAAGAGATTGAAACACTCAGCGAGAGCTCAAAAGGGATCTATGCCGGTGTAAATGCTCTTATCTTAGAGTCTACACACAGATCAAAAAGACAAGATACATACCTTAGAGAGTATCTTGACTTCTATGGTGTTAGCTATACTTCCTTTAAAGATATCGCTGAGCTTGAGACACTTCAAAGACAGGTTAGTTATGACCTTGTCTATGTTGATTATGAGTATGCAAATGAGGATGAGTTAAAACGCTACAGCAATCTTCCTCAAGAGTTGGTTCTCTTAACTAAGTCTTACTTTATGAGAAAAATTGATACTATGGGTCTTGATATATTCAAAACTCTCTATGAGCCACTCAATAACTCTAAAGTGAAATCAGTTCTACAGAACTACCAAAATGATAAACTCAATGGTAAAAAAGCTAAAAAGATCAAAAAGAAGACTTTTGATGCCGAATCATCTCGTTTTAATGCAAATGTACTTGTTGCAGAAGACAATATCATTAACCAAAAACTTATCAAAAGAACCCTTGAGGATTTAGGCCTAACAATTGGTTTGGCTTCAAATGGACTAGAGGCTTTCCAAAAACGTAAAGATGGCAACTACGATCTTATTTTCATGGATATCCAGATGCCATTCTTAGATGGTATGGAGGCTACAAAAGAGATACTCGAGTATGAACAGGAGTATAATCAACCACATGTTCCTATCGTAGCACTTACAGCAAATGCTCTCAAAGGAGATAGAGAGAGATTCTTAGCAGCCGGTCTTGATGAGTATACAACAAAGCCGTTAGTGCGTGCAGAGATTATCAATCTACTCAACCACTTCTTAGCTGACCACATAGTTGAGGCAAATGAGGTTCCTGGTTCTATTGATGACCTAAAAGATGAAGAAGAAGTTGCACAAAGCGCAGATATTGCATCAGATAATGACTTTATCGACCATGAAGAGATTTTAATTGATGAGATTGAGGGAATAACTCTTGATGAACCATCAGAAGATGAAACAGAGACTATATCAACAGAGAAAGAGGATGATCTCATAAGCCTTGAAGAGACTCCTAGCAGTATGGAACCATCATCTTATAAAGCAGATATACTTCTTGCAAAAAAGAGTCTCTTTGAGACAAAACTCTTTGCAAAAGTACTAGACTCTCTTGGGTATACATATGAAGTTGCTCATGATATGAGTGAGCTTGAGAGTAAACTAAAAGATGGTAGTTATAAGCTTATACTCTTTGATAAAGAGTGTGAAACACTTGAGCTAGAAGAGTTTGCAGAGTTTGTAAAATCAGTCAATAAACCAAGAGGATTAAGTTCTTACCTTGTACTAATTACAGATCCATCAATGCCAGAAGATCCAACAGTAGCAAACTATGTCCACGAGACAATCAAAAATGTAGTAAACAAAGACCTTCTTCGTCTTGTGTTTGAAAAATTTATTTAAGGAATATAAAAAATGACTAGAAATGATTTAGTAGTATTAGCAGTTGATGATGATATCATAAATTTAAAACTTTTAAAATCGATGCTGATGAAGAGTGGACATGTAAAAGAGGTAATAGAGGCTAAAAACGGTTCAGATGCTATTGGCGAACTTAAGGGTCGCGATGATATAGATTTAATCCTTTTAGATATTATTATGCCTATTATGGGTGGTATTGAGATGCTAAAAGTTGTACGTGCAGATGATAATCTACGTCAACTGCCAATAATCGTACTGACAACTGATGAGACAAAAAAAGCTGAAGCACTAGAATCAGGAGCAAATGGATTTTTAATGAAACCTATTAGAAATGATGATTTAATTACAAAGATGAGTACGGTTATCGTCTAACTCTCTACTGAAAAAAGATTAAACAAGTTCTACACAAGAACTTGTTTTAATACCTCTTCTACTCTTTTTACTCCAACAATTTTTAAAGACTTTCTAACCTCTTGAGGGATATCTTCTAAATCACGTTCATAATTTTTAGCTGGAATTAAAACCTTACTCATACCCGCTTTATGTGCAGCAATAAGCTTCTCTTTAAGGCCACCAATAGGAAGAACATCTCCTGTTAGTGAAACCTCTCCTGTCATAGCAATATCTGAACGAACCTTCTGTGAACTAAGTATCGAAGCAATAACAGTTACCATCGCAATACCTGCACTAGGTCCATCTTTTGGAGTTGCTCCATCTGGAACATGCAGGTGAAGATCATAACGCTTATATACCTCACTAGGATCAACTTTAATATCTTCCTCTTTCTCTTTGAATGTTAGAGGGATATTATCAGGGGTGATGATGATTTTACGATTGTCAATGAGAGTCTTTACAACACTCATAGCAATTCGTGCACTCTCTTTCATAACATCACCAAGGCTACCGGTGAGTTGCAGTGTACCTTTGCCTTTGATGCGAATAGATTCAATTTTAAGTACATCACCGCCAACAGCTGTCCATGCAAGACCATTGACAACACCAACAACTGGAACCTTATCTGTCTTTTCAATCTCAAAGACTGACTTATCAAAGTACTCTTTTAAATTTTTAAGTGTTACTGAGACTTTATCTACTTTATCTTTGAGAATCTGACGTGCAGCCTTACGAGCAAGCTCAGCAATACGACGTCTTAGGTTACGCACACCTGCTTCACGCGTATAGGAGTGAATAAGCTCTTTAAGAGCAGATTTTGAGATTGTTACTTCTGACTTTTTAAGACCATGTTTTTTAAGCTCTTGAGGCAGAAGATAGCGTTTTGCAATCTCAAACTTCTCCTGCGGTGTATAAGAGCTCAGTGTTATAAACTCCATTCTATCACGAAGCGGTGCAGGAATACGTCCAACATCATTTGCAGTTGCAATGAAGATTACATTTGAGAGATCCAAATCAAAGTTGAGATAGTAGTCACGAAACTCACTGTTTTGTTCAGGGTCGAGTATCTCTAAGAGCGCTGCTGTAGGATCACCACGTTGTGAACGTGATACTTTATCTATCTCATCAAGTACAATGACAGGGTTCATCTTCTTCGCATCAATGAGCCCTTGTGTAATACGTCCTGGCATTGCACCGACATAAGTACGGCGGTGTCCACGAAGCTCATTTACATCTTCAAGCCCACCAAGTGCTATACGTACAAGAGGACGTTTTAGTGCTGATGCAATTGAGTTAGCAAGTGATGTCTTACCAACACCCGGAGGTCCTGAAAAACATAAAATCGCTCCGGCACTCTTTTTAGCACTAACCCCTCGAAGTTCTAAAAGTTCTTTTACTGCAAAATACTCAACTATTCTATCTTTTGGTTTTTCTAAAGAGAAGTGATCTTTATCGAGCTGTGCCTCAACATTTTCAATTTTGAGGGCTTTTTTAGCCAAAGAACCAAATGGGATATCTAAAGCCCAATCAAGATATGTTTGTGTCATAGAAGCATCTGAAGAGTCAGGATGCATACGTGCAAATCTCTCAAGCTGTTTACTTATCTCTTTATAAGCATCTTCACTCATCTTAGATTTTTTAGCTTCGAGTTTTTTTCTATACTCCTCTATCTCCTCTTCACGTGAAGTATCCGTACCCAACTCTTTTTGAATCTGTTTAAGCTGCTCTTTTAAGAAATACTCTTTATTTACTTTTTCTATATGTGTGTGTACTTTAGAACGTATCTCTTTTTGAAGTTTATGAGCCTCAATCTCATCAATTAAAAAGTCGATTAAGTCCAAGAAACGCTTCTCTGTATCTGTCTCAACAAAGAGTTTATAAGCTTGCTCTTTTTTTAGCTTTACAGTTGAGCAGATCAGATCAATAATTCTGTTGTGATCATGATTCTCCTCTATAGTACGCAGTAGATCTGGTGGAAAATAGTTACTTACACTTGAGAGTGTTCGAACCTTTTCACGTACTACTTCTAAAATCGCATCTATTTTTAAGGAGTTGACCTCTCTTGGCTCGATAATATCGACATGGGCAATGAGTGGATCTTCTGCAATTTTATAAAGAGACTTGGCTCGTGCAAGCCCTTGAAAAAGAACCTTTACTCTTCCATCAGGCAAAGAGACTTTTCGCATAATAGAACCAACTACACCTGCATCATAGAGCGACTCATAATCTCTCTCACCCTCATGAGAAGGCTTTGTAGGACAGACTATAACTAAAGAGTTCTCCTCTATAGCTTTTGTAGCTGCTTGTATATTTTTCTCATCACTCAAAAAAAGAGGTGAAATCATAAATGGATATAAAAAAAGTTCATCTTCTGCTATAACCGGAATATCTGCTGGAAACTCTCCATAGTTACTTAATTTCATAAAATTACTCCCTTTATATTTTCTTATTCTGTTTCATTATCATCAACAACTGAGTTACGAGAGACAACACTTCTTGTCTCTGGAATTAAAAACTCATACCATGATGAAGTTCCATCACCCTCAAACCACTCTCTATACCAAGGTGTCTCTGCACGCTCAACCTCATCCCATTTAATCCAAGGCTCTTTCTCTTTTTCTCTATAGTATTGTGCAGACTTTGGTTTATCTAAGCGATCATACAGAAGTGCTATGGTCTCGTTAAGCGCTGCTTTTGCAAGATAGAGATTTGTAAGCATTGTATCGACTAGTGAGTAGTAGATAGAGTGTGGATAGTTTAACTTAAAGTTTTTTGCCTCCTCTATCGTATCATCTATAAGAACCTGATCACGTCTTGGGTGTGGCAGGGCCATATATTTGGCTTTTATCTTTAAAAACTCGGCAAACTCTTTCTCATTTGTGTTTGCATAACGTTTAATATACTCATTTAAGAAGTGCTCACTTAAGAGATACTCCTCATTATGCATATGAGATATTGCTAAAATCATTGTCGCTTCAGGGAGAAGTGGAGAACCGATATGCTCACCTTGAAGTGATGAGTAGTAATCATCTGCTTTTGAAATCTCACCGTTAGATAGGGAGTGAATAATTTTTGAATACCAATAAATTGCCGGCATATTATACTCTTCAACCTCTTTAGAACATGATGTAGTAAAGAGTACCAATACCAGTCCAAAGAGTATACTTTTTACACTAAATTTCATACAATATCTTCCTATTTTTCTTATCTAGATTGTTATTCTATCCAAAAGTTATATAACCCTGATTAAATAGAAAAATAATCTCTAAAATTCCTCAATCAATACCTCCTTGTGTATAAAATAACAGAGATAAAATTATCACATTTTTTATGAAATTAGGTGTTTTTTCTCCTTTATAGTAAAAAAATGATACAATAGAGTATAAAAATAAACTTTAACCACTGAGCCCATATATCGGCTGCAGTCTTTTTGTTTTACCTAAAGGAGCCTATTATGAGAGCGCTATTACACCTCTTATACACCTTACTAATTTTAACCCTTTTTAGTACAGTTATTGTTGCTGATACTATCTCTGTCTCAGTAAGTAGCAGTAGTGATGATGCAGAAGAGTATGTCTCATCAGGTTCAGTAAACCTTACTAGTAGTGACTTAGAACTTGGAACAGAGTCATCAGAACAGATTGTAGGAATGCGCTTTGATAATGTCATGCTTCCAAAAAATGCAACAGTATCTAATGCCTATATTCAATTTACTGTTGATGAAACATCAAGCAATGATTTAAAGCTAGTTGTCTATGCTCAAGATGGTTCCAATCCTCCTACTTTTTCTGATACACAATCTGATATCTCTGATCGTCCACTTACATCAAGATCTGTCAAATGGGATGTTGCGGCATGGACATCTGAGGGTGATGCCGGTACAAATCAACAGACACCAGATTTAAAAGATATTGTTAATGATATTCAAGCTCTTGATAATTGGGAGAGTGGTAATGCAATGGTTTTTATTATCAAGAAAGATTCATCATCATATGACACTAAGAGAGTAGCAGACTCCTATGATGGTTCAAGTACAAGTGCTCCTAAACTTATTATCGAGTATTCTCTTCCAGACTCCTTTTATGCTTATAATGATACTGCTACTGCTATGCCAAACAGCAGTATAACCATCAATGTTTTAGAGAATGATATCGCTGGTAGTGGAGAGAGCCTTCTTGAAGATAGTGTAGTCGTTACTGACAATCCTCAAAATGGTACTGTAGTTGTCAATAGTGACGGTACTATTACATACTATCCAAAGAGTGGTTTTGAGGGAATAGATAGCTTTTACTATACAGTTGATAATACGGCTCCACAAACTTCAAACAAAGCCAAAGTAACAGTTGATGTAGGTTATGTCGTAGGAGATAGAGACTTTACCATCAGAAACCCTAAAGAGACTAGAAATATTCGCGGAAACTATGCTATAGGGGGAAATATAAATCTCTGTACCTACAGTAGTAATAATCCAAACTGTTTCTTTACAACAAGTAACAGCTACCCTTCAAAATATGTAGATAGCGATGGCAATAACTCAACAGTAAACTCATCAAGCTTTGACTTAAATATTACAGATGGCTCAGAAGTTGTCTGGGCCGGGCTTTACTGGCAGGGTGTAATTCACAACAGTGATGATGATGATGATAAAGCAGGTAATGATTTTGGTGTTAATAATCTTTGGGTGACTGACAACACTATTAGTAATGCCACAAAAGTTGATTCAGACCATAAAGAGATTGATCTCTCAGCTGATAATAACGGACATGGCACCTATGGTGCAGACAAGGTCAAATTTAAAGTACCAGGTAAAGATTATGTCACCATAACTGCCCAGCAACTTGACTTTTACCAACTTGGATATGCCGGTTTTGCAGATGTAACAAAACTTCTTAACAAAACCAATCCAAATGGTAAATATACTGTAGCAGATATCAAATCACAAATCGGTGTAGAGAGCTCACACGGTAACTATGCGGCATGGTCCCTTGTAGTAATCTATAAAAATGATTATGAGAAGTTTAGAAATATTACTCTTTTTGATGGTTTTGTAACAGTTGACTCCCACTATACTGGTGATTTAGTCATTGATGGTTTCTTAACACCAAGAACTCCTCCGGTAAAATCCAAACTGGCATTTTTCACAATGGATGGGGATGGCGGTAGCAACTCCCTTCATATCATTAACCAAGATGGAGTAGATACAGAAGTAGAAGATCCAGATCATCAAAATGAGTCACTCTTTAACTCTACTATAGAAGATGGCATTATTCGTGATCCTGAAGTCCCGAGTGCAAGGATGGATTTAGATATTATTGATTTAGAGGATGTTCTTGGAACATTTAATACAAAAGCAACGCTACGCCCACGCTCCGGTGGAGATAGATATACAGCCTCATTTTTTATTATGTCCTCAGAGCTCTATGTACCAGAGTTCTGTTATGATTATGCATACAAGCAACAAGATGTCTACTTTACAGAGGAGAACAATGGAACAGTTCTACCAAGAATCCCTAGAGTTGTAGGGCACGTATTAAGACATGAACCTGTAGAGGTAACTGTATTTTTACGTAACCTTGTTGATTCTGATATTGAAGTAAGCGATATGAAGGTTGATGTTATCGATATCAACACTTCACAGTTAAAATATATAAGAGAGACCACAAAATTAGCAGAGATAGGAGACTTAATACCTCAACCAATTTCTGATAGTGATCTTGCTGTTTCAGACTCTTTTATTAAGTATATTGATATTGGAACAATTAAATCAAATGACTACTTCTATATTTACTACTCACTAGACCCTTCAATCTCCGACATCAATGACTCTATCAATGTTGTTGCTACTTATAATCTTAATCTTGATGGTACGACTATACCTTATGAGTTGACACTTGGTCAAAATATGAAACTCTGTTCAACATCAAACTTTAAATATGCTCCAGCGAAGGGGATATTTAACATTGTGCATAAAAACTACTACAACTATGATGAGGGTGGAAATAACAGATACTATAATCTTCCGACACAAGTAACACAAAGAGTTGGTAACTTTAAGGTACTCTCTATGGACCCTGATAATCTGGATGATTTAAAAGAGACTTCTACTATAGTTGCTGTTGAGAGAATCGATGCATCAGCCTTTCACGATACAAACACCTCATGTATGGAGATGGCAAGTTCAATCAGTGATAGAAAATGGGTAATATTTGACAGCAATGTTACATCAACACCCTTTGACAACTCCATAGTAGATGGAAGTTTCTATGCAATGGCTAGACCAAATACTGCATTTAGAATTACCTTTAATGCAATGGATGAAAACGGAACTACCCCACTAGTTCAAAAAGAGAACGATGGTTCATATACTATTTTGAACTGGCGTACTCAGTGGGATGGCCAGAACTGTACACAGGATATGGATGGTGATGGTATTATTGAAAATGACACAGTTGCAAGCTACTGTAATGATACAGGAAACAATCCAAATACATTAGCAGGCTGTATGGAGTGTATCTATGGTAAAGATATTCGTAAAATATGTTCACGTGACAACTTTGCAACACGTCCTGAAGCATTCTATCTAAAGATTGATGATCAAAATCAATCAGACTCAACGCAACAGCAACTGCCGCTCACCAATGGGTATACAGGCTCTACAACAGCCAATGCTCCAGTGCTTCATCTAGCAGCAGGTTATAAATACAATATTGAAATCAATGCAACAAACCATGTAGATAATAATGCATCTCAAAGATATACACGTGATTTTGATGAGCTTGTTATTCCTCAGGATATGGCAGAGTATAGTTGGGACTCATCATTAGCAGCAGGTGCATGTAATGATGAGAGTAACAAAACATTAGAGATTCACTTTTATAATGGTAGAGTAGATGCAAACAGCTCTGTTTCACAAGTGGGAGAGTATAAACTTCAACTTTTAGATACAACATGGACTGCAGTGGATAGTAACCCACTCTTTATGACACACCACACATCACCATACTTTACATCTACACTCGATTGTGTAGGTGGTAGCTCAGATACACGTGTAGTAAACTCATCATCACTCAACGGATGTAATATCTCATCTTCACATACAAATCCGACAACATCGGTAAAATATAACAGTTTTGATATTGTCTTTCATCCATACGCTTATGCGATGACAAACAACATTACACTTGGTGGAGCAAACACAACACCGCTGCAACCTGGTGATGCAAACTACTTTAAACCTTTTGTCTATATGGCAAATATAAAAGATGATGAGCAGATCTCTGTTCATCTAAACACTACAGTAACAGCAAAAGGTTACGCAGCAGTAGTGGCAAATGGTACAACGCTTACAAACTATGTAGATGGATGTTATGCAACACCACTCCATTTAAAAGTTGGAAAAACAGCAACAACAAGTACTAAACCATCATATAGCTTTATTGTTCACAGTAAAGATAAAAATGGTGCTATTATCACAGCTAATGATCTCAACGGAACGATTGCAGCGGGAGATTTAAATGCTACTCCTATGGTACAGACACTTCCTGCATATTTTCCAAAAGATATGAATGGAACTTCCTCTATAGTTACAAATCTAAACTATAACAGAGAGGTAAATGTTACAGTTAACCCTCAAGACATCAACTATACAACTGTCTCTGTAGATGACAATACCTCACTTTTTACTGCTGATTTTAATGCTAGCATGTACCCACAAGGAAGTGTCTCAGTTACTCCTACAGGCCCGCAACGTGTTTTACACTACTATGGAAAAACAGTAGTACCTACAACTACGGTACTTTGCGATACTAAACCGTGTAGAACTGGAGATAGTGGGACAAATAGTAAAGCTCTTATCTCATTTGTTGTCTATTGTGATCCAACAACTACACTCTGTACTCCAGCTACAAATCTACCAAACGGATCATCACAGATTGCAGATATCAGATGGCATTCAAATACAAACCATGATAATGCAATACCTATAGGAAGTGATGGTGTTGTAGGTACAGTCAAGGAGGTAACAAATACATCCAATATTCAGGTAATAGGTTCTCCAACAATATCTCAACCAAACTATGAGTATGAGACTATTGTGGAGCTTCAAACATCTGCTCCTATTCCATATGATGCCATTATGGAGATGAACTCATCAAGATGGCTTATCAGTGATCCTGCAAATGCTGCTGCAACAACTAATAAATTTACAGTCAAATTTACTGGTGATGGTGGATGGAGTGGTAAGTATGAGGAGAACAGTACAACAGATACCTCTATTTTTGCTCCTGGTGCAAATAGGAGAGTTATATGGTAAGAACAAAGAGATTACTCATACGCTCTGCATTTACAATGATAGAACTTATTTTTGCTATCGTTGTCATTGCTATTGCTGTTGTTTCGCTACCTATTATGCTCCAAACAACCTCAAGAGGCATAGAGTCAAATATTATCCAAGAGGCTATCTTTGCCTCAAGTTCCATACTCAATCAGGCAACGACTCTACACTGGGACAAATACTCTTTAGCAGACTACTCCTCCGCAAATATTGATGCAAAAGTAATCAATACAGGAGATTGTAATGCTACAACACACAAGCGTATTGGACATATTTACAGAAAATGTCTTGATAACAACACACTTACTCTTTTTGATGGAGGAACATATAACGCAGCTCTAGATTATGACCAAGCCATAGAGGAGGCTGCAAAATTTTATAACCATACCGAGATTATCTCTGGAACAAACAATGCCGCTTCGTATAAAAATAAATATAGAGCTTCCGTAGATATAAAACAGTGCAAAACAGCAACTAGCTGTGTTCAGTTTGGACTGGAGTCTCCAAATCCGGACTTAAAAGAGATTGAGATTAACGTAGAGGATAAAAACGGTAATACTCTTGTCCTCCTAAGAGCATATAGTGCAAATATTGGGGAGATTACTCCTAAAAGTGAGGTTTATTAATGAGAGTAACACGTAGAGCCTTTACTATGCTTGAACTTGTATTTGTCATTGTTATTATGGCAATTCTTGCAAAGTTTGGTGTAGAGTTTATGGCAAAAGCCTATGAGAGTTTTATCTTCTCAAAAATCAACAATACACTTCAGGCAAGAAGTGGTGCCGCTGTTGAGTTTATTGCCAAACGTTTAGAGTATAGAATCAAACCCTCTGTGATCTATAGAAATACAGTAACAGGAAGTATGAACTATCTCAGTGACAGTGGTCTAACAGATGAGAATGCAACAGTACTTGAGTGGATAGCTGCAGATATCGATGGCTTTAGAGGTACAACCAACCCTTACTGGAGCGGTATTATTGACCTTAATGCTTCTGGTGCGACAAAACTTGTATCGCCCGCTACCAATACAGCTACGGCAGATACACTTATTCAAGCCCTCTCATATGCAAACGGTGCAGATTTTAACGACTCTGCAATCTACTTTCCAGGCTCTTTAACAACAGTAAACCCATGGGGTTACCAGGGGGCCATTAATGATCAAAACCACACACTCCACCCTATACAGAGTGGAGCCAACAGTAATGAGATTGTTCCTCTTGTCTCTAACTTTCACAACGTAGAAGTCTATGAGTTTTACCAACTTGCCTGGACAGCATATGCTGTAGAACTTGGAGATTATAACGATACGACACACCTTGGAAATCTCTACTTCTACTATGACTATAGACCTTGGCAAGGTGAGACTTATGATCAAAATGGTAAAAAGGTACTCTTAGCAGAGAATATTAATAACTTTCGTTTTCGTTCAGCAGGTTCACTTGTTAAAATTCAAGTTTGTGCCAAGAGTGACTTAACAAATGAGGAGTATGCACTATGCAAAGAAAAAACAGTCTATTAAAGAGAAGCATCTCAAAAAAAGCTCTCCATAGAGATGCAATGGCTATGGTTATGGCTATCTCTGTTTTAGTCATTATCGGGACCATTCTTGCACTCTCCCTCTCATTAACAAACAAAACAGTCAAAAAGAGTAATGATCTCTACCTCTATGAACAAGCAGCCATTCTCTCTCACTCTGCAGCAGAGTATGTGATGCTAAAGATATCTAAAGTAGCTCCATGTTCACTCGACAAACTAAACTTCAGCTACAACAATATGTACGATATCAATGCAACCATGCAGTATATTTCAGTAGCAGGAAGCTCGTGCGAGACAAATGCACAAGCTGATGGAACGAATCTGGCATCTACTACCTACCCCGACTCAAACGGTACGGTAATTTTAGATATCTCAATTACATCACAAGCCAATGTTGCTCCAGAACCGATACGCTATTTTAGAAGAACTATTCAAAAACTTTAAAATATAAGTTTCTAAAAACCTTTTAATGCTATAATCAATAAAAACGAAAAGGATTTTATTATGAATATAAGCATTACTGGTAGAGGAATTGAACTTACAACACCAATAAAAGAGCATATCAGTGCCTCAATAGAGACACTCAAAAAGTATAACCTAGATATTATCTCTGTAAATGCAATTGTCTCAGCACAACAAAAAAAGGGTAAAGAGCACTCATATGTGGAGTATGTTATTAACCTTGCACATAAAAATACTATCGTTATAAAACAGAACGACCAAGATCTCTACGCTGCTATTGATTTAGCAACAGAGAGAGCTCAAAAAGCGATGCGTCGTCTTCATGATAGAGAAGTAGATCATCAAAAAGTTGGACTCAATGTTGAAAAAGCTGAAGATGTTTGTGTAAAAGCAGTTGCACATGAGATGGAGGATGAGATTGTTCCAGTTGAGTTAGACCTCTATAAACCACGTGAGGTTGAAGATGTACTAAATGAACTTAAAGAGAGCGATAAGATGTTTGAAATTTTCTTAGATAACGAGCATAAAACTCGTGTTCTCTACAAAAGAAAAGATGGAAAATTCGGTCTTTATTAAAAACTTTTAAGAGGATTTGAGCAAATTCAAATCCTCTTTCACCTCACGCACAATATCTTCATCCTCGCCAAAATCGACCCAAACAAAACTTTTTCCGCTCTGATTTTTTCCTTTAAGCAGATCTCCACTTTTTCTATACTTCAAGTCTAAGTTTGCTATGTCAAAACCACTTGTTGTTTTACAAAACTCTTCAAGCCTCTCAGACTTCTCTTGGTTGGTATATAAAAAGCAGTATCCTTTAAGCCCTGTTCTGCTCACACGGCCACGAAGCTGATGCAGTGTTGAGAGTCCTAGTCGCTCAGCCCCTACAATGACCACTGTTGAGAGTCTAGGTAGCGATATACCCACCTCTACTACCGTTGTAGCGATAAGAATACTCCCCTTCTCTCTAAACTCTAAGAGCACCTGCTCTTTTTCTTTGTCTTTTCCATGAGTTACATAGACACCTGCAAAGTTTTTCTCCCAGTAGCTTCGTGCTTCATCGATGCTTTGATACTCCATCATCTCACTCTCACTAACAAGCGGATAGACAAGCAAAACCTGCCGATCATTACTAATCTCCTCTTTTATGTGCTCTAAAAGCATCTTAAAGTCATGCTTATGAATCACTTTTGAAGTGATATCTTTTGTAAAAGGGGTTGTGGTAATGAGTGAGACATCAATGTGAGCAGAGTCTATCATTGCTTGAGTTCTTGGAATCGGGGTAGCTGAGAACTGCAAGAAATGGGGCTTTTTTTCACCACTGCTTACAAGCTTTTCTAGCATATTACGCTGCTGCGTTCCAAAACGATGCTGCTCATCTACCATCACCAGCCCCGCTTCAGGAAGCTCTCTGTAAAGGAGTGCATGGGTGCCAATGATAAAGTCATACTCACTCAAATCAAGCTTCTTGCTCTTGTTTGTAACCAGTGTTATCTTCATCTGAGGCAAAAACTTGCACGCCTCTTCATAAAGCTGATTTGCCAAAATGGTTGTTGGAGCCATCAGCAGTGATTTAAAGGGGTGCATCATTGCAGCAGCTGCTAAGATAACCATCGTTTTTCCACTTCCGACATCACCCACTATCATACGCCTAGCAGCCACACCCTTTGCAAAGTCGTTTTGAATATCTTTTATAGCTGCAAGCTGCTCTTCTGTCAGCTCAAAAGGAAGTGCTTTTGTAAAGGCTTCATAGGAGCTTTTCTTTGTTACAGCAGCTTCAAAATAGCGGCGTTTGTGT
>Ga0256843_1000186_pt1 | contig 54585 bp, 58 predicted proteins | sample AlvinellametaG_FD_191572 | JGI IMG/M metagenome (GOLD analysis project Ga0256843, IMG submission 191572) | Pompeii worm associated microbial communities from hydrothermal vent at the East Pacific Rise, Pacific Ocean - Alvinella | ecosystem: Host-associated > Annelida > Integument > Unclassified ...
GATAGCAGGTTATACATGGCCAATTGTCTACATAGGACTTGTTCTTGGCTATGTCTTTATTCACTACTTCTTTGTATCACAAACTGCTCAGATGTTAGCTCTTTTTTCTGTGTTTTTAGGAGTTGGGGTTCAAGCTGGAGTACCTGCAGAACTCTTAGCATTTATGCTACTTTTTGCAACAAACTTCAATGCAGTCATTACGCCACAAGGTTCAAGTGCCAATGTAATCTATCTAAGTTCTGGATATCTGGAGAGTCGTGAGGTTTACAAGTATGGAGGGATTGTAACACTTGCCAACACCCTTATCTATCTGGGTATTGGAAGTGCATGGATCATGCTAGTTTTCTAGCATCATCTTAAATATTTATTTATGAGCATCTTTTAAAGAGTCTGCAATTAAAAATGCAAGCTCTAAAGATTGATCTGCATTTAAGCGTGGATCACAATGAGTATGGTAACGAGAGCTTAAGTCCTCTTCTGTTACTGTAAAGCTTCCACCGATACACTCAGTAACATTTTTACCAGTCATCTCCAAGTGAACACCACCACCAAAAGTACCTTCAGCTTTATGCACTTGGAAGAACTGTTTCATCTCAGTGAGTATTGCATCAACTGGACGAGTTTTATAGTTGTTTGAAGATTTAATAGTATTACCATGCATAGGGTCACATGACCATACTACGTTTAATCCTTCTCTCTCAATAGCACGAATAAGCTGTGGCATATGCTCACCAACTTTATTTGCACCCATTCTTACGATAATATTAAGACGACCTGCTTCATTATCAGGATTTACTGCAGTAGCAAGACGTACCAGATCATCTGGATCCATAGATGGACCAGCTTTGATACCAATAGGGTTTTTAATCCCTCTCATATACTCAACATGAGCACCATCAAGTTGACGTGTTCTGTCACCTATCCATACCATATGAGCGGCTACATTGTACCAGTCACCTGTGATAGAGTCCTGACGAGTAAATGCCTCTTCATATGGAAGTAAAAGTGCTTCATGCGAAGTATAAAAATCAGTCTCACGCAATGTTCTGTATGTTTTAGAAGTAACACCACACGCTTCCATAAACTGGAGTGATTTTTCAATATCTTCTGCAAGTTTTTCATACTTTTCACTTACTTCTGATTTGTGAGCAAAGTCAAGGTTCCATTTACTTACCTGATGCAAGTCAGCTAAACCACCCGATGCAAATGCACGAAGAAGATTTTGTGTTGCTGTTGCTTGATTATATGCTTTTATCATACGTTCAGGGTCTGGAACACGTGCTTTTTCAGTAAAATCAATACCATTAATGATATCTCCACGGTATGAGTCAAGCGTAATATCACCCTGTGTCTCATGATCAGATGAACGAGGCTTAGCAAATTGACCGCCAAGACGTCCAACTTTAACAACTGGTAAACCACCAGCATAAGTCATTACAACTGCCATCTGCATCAAAGCCTTGAAAGTATCACGGATATTATCTGCATGAAACTCTGAAAAACTTTCAGCACAATCACCACCTTGAAGTAAAAAAGCTTTTCCCTGTGCAACATTTGAAAGTTGCTCTTTTAATGAACGAGCTTCCCCTGCAAAAACTAATGGTGGATAGTTTTTAAGCTCTGCTAGAACAGACGCTAATTTTGCCTGGTCTGGGTATGTTGGTTGTTGTAAAATCGGTTTTTCTCTCCAAGAAGATGGACTCCAAGTACTCATTATCTGAACCTTATATAAATATTTTTTGCAATTTTATCCAAATATAGATAAAATAGCTATGATAAAAGTTGTTTTTATGCTTAAATGTGTATAATCACGTATCTAAAATAACCTTTTTTGTTAGGAGAATCATGGAAAAAGATGACTTAAAATCTTTAGTAACTCAAATGCACAAAGAGCTACTTGAGAACATTGATTCTCAACCAGAAGCTAATAAAGAACAGGTTATCGACTATCTTCGAAATGCTATTAAAACTATCCGAAAAATTGATGATGATAAAATCGATTCTATAGAACATGCAAAACTTGCATTTACGAATGCTTACAAAGAGATAGCAAAAGAGAGTCTCTCATCCTATAAAAAAACAAATGGCAAGTTTCAAGAGTTAAGCAAACTCCACCAAGAGACATTTAACGAATTCAAACCTCATCTTATCGATGTTCCTGCGATCACTACAAAATTTGACGAAATTCAATCACACATGACAAAAGAGATCCAAAAAGCTAATGAAATCATTCAAATGCTTTCAAGTCAGATTAAAGATTTAGAGGAAGATTCCAATCTTGATGGTTTAACTAAAGTTTTTAACCGTAGAGCATTAAATACTTACTTAGAAAGTGTTACCAAAAAAGGAACATTAAAACACGAACTTCACCTTCTTATCTTAGATATTGATGATTTTAAAAAAATCAATGATACTTATGGTCATATAGCTGGTGATAAGATTCTTATCTTTTTAGCAAACCTTTTACGTAAAACACTACGTGATGGTGATAAAGTATTTCGCTATGGCGGTGAGGAGTTTGTTATCATTCTAAACAGAGTAACAACTCAAAAATGTGAAGAGATAGCACAAAGAATTTTACACAATGTCAGCACAAATACACTGCTCTATAAAGGGCAGTCTGTCAAGATAACTATGAGTATCGGCGCTACAAAATATATACCGGGCGATACTACGGAGAGCTTGATAGAAAGAGCAGACAAAGCACTTTATAGATCAAAATCAGAAGGGAAAAATCAACTCAACATGGAAGATGCAAATGGAAATTAATTACTTCGACATTATTGTAGCAGTCATTATTGTACTGCTTGGACTTAAGGGAATTATAAATGGCTTTTTTAAAGAGCTCTTTGGACTTATTGGAATTGTAGGTGGTATCTTCGTCGCTTCAAGATTTGGAGATACTGTCGGGCAATATTTAAGTGATCTTGTTTTTCACTTCTCAAATCAATCTGCTACCAGCTTTACAGGTTTTCTTGTAACATTGATTGTTTTTTGGATTGTTATGATTATTTTAGGACAGATATTTAAAAGACTTACTTCAATGAGTGGACTTGGTATTTTTGACAGAATACTTGGTTTTGTTTTTGGTGTTAGTAAATTCTTTTTAATTGCGGCAGTAATAGCTTTTGCTGTAAATAATGTAAAAGCACTAAAACCTACAATTGACTCTGCATCCAAAAATAGTCTTCTCTTTCCTATACTTGTTGAAACAGGTGGCTTTATCATGAAGATAGATCCAAGTGAACTTTCTCAACATGTAAACGACTCTGTACAGAATGCAACACAAAAAGTTCAAGAGAAAGCCAATACTATTACCAATGAAAAAGTAAACGAGACAGTAAGTGAGATCAAAGAAGAGCTAAAAGAGCATTAGAATGTCCAATGTAACAACGAATTTTAAAGATAGGACCATTGAGTATGAACAGCTTTTAGAGAATTTTAAAAAACTACTCAAGAACAACAGTCTCAAGTTTACCATTCAAAGAGAAGTTATTCTTGAGACTCTTTACAATTCAGATGAACATCTCACACCTGAAGCACTCCATCAGCTTATACAAAAAAGACACCCCAGTCTAACAACTGGGATTGCTACAGTTTATAGAACACTCTCTTTACTTGAAGAGTCTAATGTAGTAACATCGCTCTCTTTTGGAGCACAAGGGAAAAAATATGAACTTGGTGCAAAAGAGCACCATGATCATCTTATTTGTACAGAATGTGGAGAGATAACAGAGTTTGTCGATGAAGCGATAGAAAAACGTCAACATGCCATTACCGATGAACTTGGTTTTAAAATGATCGATCACTCTATGCAAATCTATGGAGTTTGTAAAAAATGTCAAGAAAAGAAAAAAATAAACTATAAAAAGGAAAATTAATTGTTTAGCAATAAATTTATTCAACAAAGAATAGAAAAAGCGAATGTTTTACGTGAGGCAGGAATTAATCCATACTCAAACGAATCTACAAGAAATACAACAGTAGAAAAATTTTTAAATGTAAATTCAGATATAGAACAAAAAGAAGACAAGCGTGATGAAAATCGCAACTATACAGTAAGTGGTCGTATTAAACTACTTCGTATTATGGGGAAAGCCTCTTTTGTGAAGATCGAGGATGAGAGTGGTATGTTACAAATCTATGTAGCACGTGATAATCTTCCTGAAGGTTTTTATAACACTATCTTTAAAAAGAACATTGAAGTGGGTGATATTATTGAAGTAGAAGGCTATCCTTTTATTACAGGTAAAGGAGAACTCTCTCTTCACGCAAATAATCTTAAAATCCTTACAAAGGCTATCTCTCCACTACCTGAAAAATTCCATGGTATTACAGACAAAGAGGTACGTTACAGAAAACGTTATCTTGACCTTATCATGAATGCAGAAGTAAGAAAGACTTTTCAGATCCGTTCAAAAGTCATCTCTTTGACACGCCGTTTCTTTGAGGACAAAGGCTTCTTGGAAGTTGAAACACCTATGATGCACCCGATTGCAGGTGGAGCAAATGCGAAACCATTTGTTACACACCATAATGCACTCGGTGTTGACAGATATCTTAGAATCGCGCCAGAGCTTTATCTTAAACGTTTAATCGTTGGTGGGTTTGAAGCAGTATTTGAGATCAACCGTAACTTTAGAAATGAGGGAATGGATGCAACACACAATCCTGAGTTCACATCTATTGAGTTCTACTGGGCATATAAAACATATAAGGACCTTATTGAGATCACAAAAGAGTATTTCAAATATCTTTTTGAACATTTAAAACTACCAACAATTCTTCCATATGGTGATTTAGAAGTAAATTTTGATAATTTCCAAGAGATTCCACTTATAGAATCACTTACAAAAATCGGCGGTGTTCCGGCTGATATCGTTAATGACAAAGAAAAGATCATTGCCTATCTAAAAGAGAAACATATTGATGTCAATGAAGCGATGAACTTAGGACAGCTACAGGGTGAGCTATTTGACGAATTTGTTGAAGAAAAGCTTATCGATCCTACTTTCATTACTGAGTATCCTGTAGAGATATCTCCACTTGCTCGTAGAAGTGATGCAAACCCTGCAATAACAGAACGTTTTGAGCTCTTTATAGCAGGACGTGAGATAGCAAATGCCTTCTCAGAGCTTAATGATCCACTTGATCAGTTAGAGCGCTTTGAAGGACAGATGGCTGCAAAAGATTGTGGTGATGATGAAGCGCACGCAATGGATACAGACTTTGTTGAAGCACTTAGCTACGGTATGGCACCAACTGCAGGTCAAGGAATCGGAATGGATAGACTCGTAATGCTACTTACAAATGAGCACTCTATTCGTGATGTACTTCTTTTCCCTGCTATGAAACCACTCACGCAAGATCTTTGTGAAGATGAAGAAGAGTAGAACCTATTTAGGTTCTACTAAACGTGATTGGTACGATTGAAGATGTTTACATACAGGACAAACTTCTAAAGCTTTAGGTCCATAATGGATATGCCCGCAAACTTCACAGATCCAAACTTCTTCTTCGTTCTCACTTAAGAATTCTCTATGAGACATAAGTCTCTCCAAAAGCATTCTATACATCTTTTCATGTTCGACTTCTATTTTTCCAATACCTTTAAAGAGAGTTGCCGCTTCACGATGTCCCTCCTCTTTTGCAATTTTAGAAAAATCAGGATACATTGTCGTGTTTTCATAATTCTCACCATTAATGGCATCTTGCAAATTCTCTTCAGTGCTAGCAAAACTATTTTCTCTCTCAAACTTCATACGATTATGTAGTGCTAACTGCAGTTTTGCATGTGTCTTTTCATTATCGGCAGCTCTTTGAAAGTGTGCTGCAATATCACGACAACCCTCTTTTTGTGCTACTTTAGCATAAAATTCATATCTATTTCTAGCCATTGACTCACCAGCTACTGCTTTCATTAGATTAACTAAAGTGAGATTATCAGTAATCATCTCCATAACTTCACCACAACAATGAAGTTCGCCACCACCAACATTTTGCACTTCTACAATATTTCCACATTGATTACATTTGTAAGATTCATACTGTCTCATTTTCTAGCCTTCTTTTTTAGTTACAAATATTGTACATCGCTATCCTTAAAGGAAAACTATTATTATTTATATAAATATTTTCTATATTTAAGATTCGCTTATAATTTTTTTAGATAAAATCAATGACCAGCGCATAAAGAAAGGAATGTACAAGATGAAATATCTCTCCATAATACTCTTCCTATCAACACTTCTTTTTGCAAAGATACCAGATGTTGTCCCAGTATCATGGTTACAAAAGAACTATAATGATCCCTCTTTAGTCATTATAGATGTCCGTGACGAACAATCTTTTAAAAAAGGTCATCTTAAACATGCTGTAAATATCCCAGCAATGACAAAGCTCTTCTATGGTCCAAAAATGTTTATGCCACCACTCTCAACACTCAAAGAACTTTTTAGTCAGGCAGGTATTGATAATAAAAGTGAGATTCTTGTCTATGGTGGTCAAAACCCTATTTGGGCAGCAAGATTTTACTGGATTGGTAAAGTTTTAGGAGCAGAAAATATAGGGCTCTTAAAAGTCAGTTATGGAAATTGGAAAAAGGACATACTACCAATAACAACAAAAATTTATAAACCACCCTATAAAGATTTTGTCCCAAACATAAACAACAACTATATTAAAACACAACTCGATGTTTTAACTTCCTTAGGAGATGCATACATTATTGATGGCCGTCCTTTTGTTTTTTACATAGGAAAAAAATCTCATGCTAAACGCTATGGACATATCCCCCATGCTATAAATTTTCCAGGTAGTTTGACATATAATACAAATGATAAAAAAACAACTATCAAAGATTTTACTAAACTGAAAAAACTCTATTCAAAATTGCCACATGATAAACCAGTCATTTTATATTGTGAAGATGGTGCAGATGCTGCAATGAACTTTCTTGTCTTAAAAAAATTAGGCTATGATGTTTCTGTATACGATGGATCTTGGCTTGAATGGGGTAATCATGCTCATTTACCAATTGAGACCAAAGTTAACAAGCCCTAGATCATGAAAACAGCAACATATAGTGGATCAATAGAAAAAAGAATCAGTAAACTCGTTTTTTCTCTTGTTTTTATCATTATTTTCACTGCTTATGTGATCTTTACTATCTGGTATCTCCATAATGAAAAAAAAGAGCGTATAAATCTGGCACAAGGGATCACAAAAATACTTTCTCAAGATTTTGTACGACTGCTTCTCATTGATGAGATTAATATTGCAAGTGATTTAACAAAAAAACTGCAGGCCTTTCCAAAGATTCAAAAAGTCATTTTATATAATAAAAAACAAAAAAAAATTTATCTCTATCAAGCAAAAAATAAACAAATAATTCATAACCTTTTTTCTATTACAACTCCTCTAAATTATCATTCAAAAGAGTATGGAAAAGTCCATTTTGAATTTCAAATTGAATCAATATGGAAAATTTTTCAAAAAAATATTGTAATTTTTCTTATATATCTTACTATTTTTTTAATGGTTTCTTACCTACTCGTTCGTTCTTATAGTTCCTATTTTACAAACCCTCTCCTCTATCTTGTAAATTTTTTAGAAAAAATAGAGTTTCAAGATAAAATGAAACATTATCAAATTGCAAATCGATATGATGATGAGTTTGGTAAACTTTATGAAGAGATCAATATAATGTTTAACAATATTGATAACTTTATAAAAGAGAAAAATGAAGCAAAAAAACAACTCACACTCATGCAACAGTATGATGGACTTACTGGTTTTTTAAATAAAAAAGGCTTTTTAACCTTTATAGAAGAGCTCTTAGATCATACAAGTGAGTTGTGGAATGCACTTTTTTATATAAAAGTAACCAATCTCTCCACAATCAACCACGTTTATGGTTATAAAGAGGGTGATTATTTACTGAAAGAGTTAGCTAAAAAAATAAAAGATGAATTTCCAGATAGTAGTTTAAATGCTTATTTTAGTGTCGGAAATTTTATTCTTCTTTATAAAGACATCTCACCTAAAAAAAGAGTAACTCTTAAAGAGACAAAAAACATTGCAGATGCTCTTGTAACCCTACTTTCACAAACCATAAAACATAATGATAAAAACTTAACCCCTGAGATATATGTAGGCATAGATATATTTCATAAAACTAAAGATCCACTTGAAACAATAAAACATGCAACAATAGCACTACAAACAGGGAAAGAGAAAGATCAAAAGATTTTTTACTATGATCCTTTAAATGAGTTAGAAATAAAAGAGTATTTTAATGTTTTTGAAGAGCTACATAATGCCTTAGAGGATAATCAACTAGAACTATTCTATCAACTACAATATGACTCAAGTAGAGAAGTCATAGGGGCAGAAGCTCTCATTCGATGGAATCATCCAAAATTCGGTCTCCTTACTCCTTATAAATTCATTCCTGTAGCAGAAAGAACAGACCTTATCATCGAAATAGGTGACTGGGTAATTGAAAATGCTTGTAAACAGTTGCAAAAGTGGAAAAGCAATCCAAGAACAAAGGAGTGGACAATTTCAATAAATGTCAGTGCAAAACAGTTTTACAAGAAAAATTTCATCGCAAATCTCTATGCTACTACACTAAAATATGATATAGAACCCAAGAAGATGGAATTAGAACTTGTTGAATCACTCTTTGTTAAAAATCCTCAACAAGTCAGCGAAAAGATGAAAGCACTCAAAGAGATCGGTTTTCAACTCTCACTTGATGATTTTGGAACAGGTTTTTCTTCTCTTGAATACCTTAAAACATTTCCTCTTGATCAGATTAAAATAGATCAATCTTTCGTTATTCATATGTTTCAAAATGAAAAAGACACCAAAATCATCAAATCAATTCTATATCTTGGAAAGCTTCTGGATATGGATGTTATCGCTGAAGGTGTGGAAGAAAAAGAGCATTATGAAAAACTAAAAGAGCTTGGATGTACCCAATTTCAGGGTTATTACTTTGCAAAACCACAAAGAATAGATACTATTGACAAAGATATACTTAATTCCTAAACACTTTACTTCAGTACAATATTATTATCTTTTGAGTATAATCATCATATTTTTATTTTTACAAGGAATTATGAACGATGAGTTTTTTAAAAGAGTTTGACGAAGAAGTATATAACTTATGTGAAAAAGAGTTAGAGAGACAAACAGATCATTTAGAGATGATTGCATCTGAGAACTTTACACTTCCTGCTGTTATGGAAGCTATGGGGTCTGTATTTACAAATAAATATGCAGAAGGTTACCCTGCAAAACGTTACTATGGTGGATGTGAATATGCTGATGGTGTAGAGCAACTTGCAATCGATAGAGCTTGTGAACTGTTTGGATGTAAATATGCAAATGTCCAACCACACTCAGGTTCACAGGCAAATGGTGCTGTATATGCCGCACTTTTAAAAGCTGGCGATAAACTTCTAGGTATGGATTTAAGCCATGGTGGACACTTGACACACGGTTCAAAACCATCTTTTTCTGGTAAAAACTACAGCTCATTTACTTATGGTGTAGAGCTTGATGGTCGTATCAACTATGATAGAGTTATGGACATCGCTAAGATCGTTCAACCAAAAATCATCGTATGTGGTGCTTCTGCATATGCACGTGAGATTGATTTCAAAAAATTCCGTGAAATCGCTGATGAAGTAGGAGCAATTTTATTTGCTGATATCGCCCATATCGCTGGTCTTGTAGCTGCTGGTGAGCACCCTAGTCCATTCCCTTATGCTGATGTGGTAACTACAACTACACACAAAACACTGGCTGGTCCTCGTGGTGGTATGATCATGACGAATGATGAAGATATCGCCAAAAAAATCAACTCTGCTATCTTCCCGGCACTGCAAGGTGGACCACTCGTTCACGTTATTGCAGCAAAAGCTGTAGGTTTCAAACACAACCTTAGCCCTGAGTGGAAAGACTATGCAAAACAAGTAAAGAAAAATGCTGCTGTTTTAGCAGAAGTACTGATGAAACGTGGTTACAATGTAGTTAGTGATGGGACTGATAATCACCTTGTTCTTGTTAGCTTTGTAGGTACTGATATCTCTGGAAAAGAAGCAGATGCCGCTCTTGGAAATGCAGGTATCACAGTAAATAAAAACACTGTTCCGGGTGAAACAAGAAGTCCATTTGTCACTTCAGGTATTCGTGTTGGTTCACCTGCACTTACTTCACGTGGTATGAAAGAAGCAGAGTTTGAACTCATTGCAAACAAAATGGCTGATGTTTTAGATGATATTAGCAACACAGAACTTCAAGCTAAAATAAAAGAAGAGCTCAAAGCACTTGCTCAAAATTTTGTAATTTATAATCAAGCAACTTATTAAACAGGATACAACTATTATGACTGCAATGGACCTCAAACTCATTAAAATGGTAAGTGACCACTACTGGATCAAACGTGATACGGTAGTGGATAAAATCTCTTTTAAAGGTCGTACCTTTTATAACAAGTTTGAGAGAGTCAACGCTCCTCTTACACAATCTGTCATTAATCAACACATTAAAGGTGAAATTACAGTAGCACATTCACTTGTTAACAAGATGAATAAAGTGGAAAATATTGTTATCGATTACAATGGCCGTGACCCTGAAAGATTTTATCATAAAACACAACTCCTCTTACGTGAGGAAGGTTTTATCAATTTTACAGCTTACAAGAGCAAAACAGAAGGTCATCTGCATGTCTATATTCATAAAGGGCATACAACACTTCAAGAGGCCATTCAACTTGGAAAAATGCTTAGTATGAAACTAGCAGCTAAACAGCCAAAACAGTGGAGAATGTTTCCAAACAGTGATATGCCTGACGAGTATAACATTTTGGTTCTCCCATATGATGTATATGCAAAAGAGCGTGGAGCTTCTTGGTCAAAACATATGTAGTGTTGTTACACTATCAAACTTGTTTGTTTATCCTATTTTTGGTATTATAATAACAAGAAACTTTAAAAATTCGAGGTAAGATTATGGATGATAAAAACGAACTGAGTGACATTGTACTCAACAAGAACAATACTACAAGTTCTAATAAAAAGATAGTATTAGCTGTTGCAACATTAGGTGTAGTTTTAATTATCGTCATAATGCTGATGAACTCAATGAACTCAAGTTCAACAGACAATTTACCTCAAGCTGTATTACCTCCAAAACCACAAAAAGAGGTGATTCAAGAGAGCGTACAAGAGGAACCATTGTTTGAAGAGGTGGAAGTGATGCAAGATGATAGTTCAAGTGATACTGACCTTGATAAAATCGCTCAAAAGCTCAAACAAGAGAGTAGAGAAACACAAGCCCCTGTAAAAAAATCTCCTGTTGTTAAGAAAAAAGCTGTTGCTAAAACAGCTCCTGTAAAAACAACACATAGAGTAAAAAAAGTTACAAAAACAGCAACTACATCTATTAAGTACTATATTCAAGTTGGATCATTCTCAAAATATGAGCCAAATAAAAAATTCTTACAATCCATTACAAAACTTGGATTTAAATATAAGTATCATGAAGTAGATAGGCTCAATAAAGTTCTTGTTGGTCCATTCAAAACAAGAAAAGAAGCTGAAAATGCAAAAAAAGTACTTCGTGCGAAAGTCGAACCAGGTGCTTTTGTAGTTAAATTATAAAATTATTATATGCAAGGCAGACTTTGATCCATTCAAAACAATTTACACTTGACCAGTTGGCACCAATTGCAGTTTATTCAAAAATTCGAGAGATGTTTGAAGATGAAATTTCTTACCTCTTTGAAAGTGCAGGAGGGAGTGAAGGCAACTACTCTTTTATCTGTATTGGTGCACGTGAACGACTCCAGTATATTAATGATAAAACTATCTATACTGATGCAGAAGGTATACAACATAAAAAGGATGAAAATCCTTTTACTTTTTTAAAAGAGTACTATAAAAATATCGACACGACTATATATAAAAAAGCAACAAAAGAACTTGGAGTTGCTTATGTTGACGGTTTTATTGGTTTTATAGGGTATGACATGGTTAAAGTATTTGAGCCTAAATTGGGTTCAAGTATGGATAACTTAGTAGATGAACTTCATACTCCAGATTTAGACCTTATTTTACCAAAACTGATTTTAGTTTATTCTCATAGAAATCATAAAATTACACTTATATCAACTCTACAAGAGTTCGCAGATCAATTTGAAACTATTGAAGATGATTTAAAAGGTAGTTATACTTATAAACATCGAATCCATAATATTGGTAATGACAGTGGTAGCTATGCTCATTCTAAAGAGAAATTTTTTGAGATGATCGATAAATCTAAAGAGATGATAAAGAGTGGAGATGTTTTTCAAATTCTTATGACAAACCGTTTTACTCGAAATATTAAAGTTGATCCATTCTCTTTTTATAGAATTTTACGAGCCAAAAATCCATCTCCATACATGTTTCTAATGGAGTATGAAGACTTTAGCATCGTTGGTTCTTCTCCTGAAGTTATGGTACGTCTCACAGATGGTGAGCTGCTACTCCGACCAATCGCAGGAACTAGAAAACGTGGTAAAACAAAAGAGAGAGATAAAGAGCTTGAGATTGAACTTTTAAATGATCCTAAAGAGCTTGCAGAACATCTTATGTTGATCGATTTAGGACGTAACGATGTTGGTCGTGTTGCTAAAACAGGGACAGTTAAAGTAGAAGATATGATGCACATAGAACGCTTCTCTCATGTTATGCACATAGTTTCTGATGTAGTTGCTCAGTTACGTGAGGACAAAGACATGTTTGATCTCTTTATGGCAACATTTACTGCAGGAACAATGACAGGCGCACCCAAAATTCGTGCAATGGAGCTTATAGCAGAGTATGAAGGGCTAAAACGCGGATTTTATTCAGGCAGTATTGGATACTTTGGATTTGATGGTAATATGGATAGTGCTATTACAATTCGTACAGCACTTGTTACAAAAGATAAAGTAGTCCTACAAGCAGGCGCTGGAGTAGTAGCAGACAGTGTCAAAGAATTAGAGTACCTTGAAGTTAAAAACAAACTTGGAGCACTTATTCACTCTCTTGAAGATTTGGACCCACAAGAATTATGAAACTCTTTGCTATTTTTGGAGATCCAGTCGCACACTCACGCAGTCCACTCATGCATAACAGTGTCTTTAAACACTGCAACTATCCAGCTTGTTATACAAGAATTCATCTAAAAGATGGCTCTAAACTACGTGAGACATTCTTAAACCTTCAGTTAAGTGGAGCTAATATTACAGTCCCACACAAAGAGGCTGCATTTCAAGCCTGTGATGAAATACGAGGATTTGCAAAGAAAGTCGGTGTTGTAAATACTATAGTCAAAGAGCATGATAGACTAATAGGCTATAACACAGATGCAGATGGTTTTTTATATGCCATTAGTGAATTTCAAGGAATTAATAAAATTCTTATTCTTGGTGCTGGTGGCACAGCCAAAGCACTTGCTGCAAAATTTTTAGAAGAGCATATGGAAGTAACTATTTTAAATAGAAGCAGTGGCCGCCTCTCATTTTTTCAAGAGCTTGGATGCAAAACTTTTTCATGGAATGATTTTTCCATATCTCAGTATGATTTAGTTGTCAATACAACAAGTGCAGGACTCAAAGATGAAGAGCTCCCTGCACCACAAGAGATAATTGAAGAGATTTTGAGGAAGACAAAGTATATTGCTGATGCTATCTATGGAAAAATTACACCATTTTTACAACTTGCCAAAAACAAAAAGTTACCTTTAAAAGATGGCGCAGATATGCTTTTAGGTCAAGGTATTCTTGCAAATGAACTCTTTACAAGACAAGAACTACAAAAAAAAGATATCAAAAAATATATGCAAAACAGTTTTGAGCTTTAAGGTTATCTCGAAAAACTCACTCCAATAGAAAATTTCGTAATATTATTATTATAATCAATTAAAGACTCAACATATCCACTGAAAAATTTCATATAGAGATATGACTTATGTTCTCTAATAGGATATGAGTATGTAGCTTCCACTGCACCTTTCATACTATCTACATTACCTCGAACCATCAAACTTAACATATGCTTATTATAGAAGTATGTGAATTTTGCTTCTGTATAACCTAAATACTTCATTAAATCTGGATTATCACTTAAATTTGAACTACCTGGAAATGGAGTTAATAGTGTTAAATCAGTAATAAGGGTATCATGTTGTAAACGTAATGTTGCATAAAAATAATTAATACTTTTTGAAATGTTAAAACCATTAAATTCTGGTATATCTGTTGTATTTGGCTGTCCATTTGATTTATGTGCCATAGCAATTTTCAATGAACGCATATGAAAAATAGAGCTTTTATCACTAATAGGAAAAACAACAAAGCCCTCTGGATTATAAAGACTCTCACGAAAAGGTGCAGACTCAATATATATTTGCCAAAAAGCCTGCTGTGTATATGCAAGATAATACTTCTCACCAAGTCCAAAAAGATTATCAGCAACCTGAAGTTTTAAACTTACTTGAATTTCAGCCTCTTTCTTGTCATAAGGAATAGCACTTTGAAGATGATTTACATATGGTTTATTTGCAATTCCAAAAGGTAAAATATAGTTAGCTTTATAAGGTCTTAAACCAAAAACATCATTCAACCAATCTTCCATACTATCTTTTGAACGATCATTTTTAATATTTTTTATATCTATCTTACTTTTTGTTGCATCAATAGCTCCATTATCACATATTTCGGTTGCACTTAATGCACTTATCAAGAACAGTAGTAATACTGCATATATTTTCATACTCTAACCCTATCTTCTAATGCTCTTGTTAATGAAAGCAGATCAATATTTTCCAAACTTACTCCTGTTGGTACACCTTGGGCAATTTTTGAAAAATTGACCTTATACCCACTTAATTTATCTTCTATATATAAAATTACCGCATCATTAGCAATAGAAGGAGTCAGTGCAAAAAGCACCTCTTCTACGCCATTTTTAACGATATCTTCCAAGTGTGCAACCGATAATTCTTCTAAAGATTCTAAAACAAAATATTTACCATCAAAAAGACCATTCTCTTCCAAAAGTAAAATATCTTTTGCATTTTCAACAATACATAACAGCGTTGCATCACGAGACTCATCTGAACAGATATAACAGAGTTCATCTTCACTCATTCCACCACATATTCGACACTTTTTTAAACTACCTATCGCATCTTCAATAGCATGTGAAATTTTCATACCTACATAAGTATCATTCATAATCATAAAGTATGCAAGCCTTGTTGCTGATTTTTTTCCAATAGTTGGTAACTCTTGCAGAGCTTCTACAAGCCTATTAAACTTTTCTAACGCATTATTCATCTACTCTTTTACTCTCTTCTTAGGTAAAATCAACCATAGTTTTAAAGGTGCTTTTAAACCTCCAGCAAACTCTAATGCCTCTAAACCACTTCCAACAAACAGATCAGCTCGAACACTGCCTTTTATAGCCCCACCTGTATCTTGAGCGAACACTATTTTATCTATTTTCTTTGAAGAATTTAAATTTGCACTTAAGTATAACATACTTCCTAACGGAATATACCTTTTATCAACTGCAATTGAACGCATTGGTGTAAGTTTTACACCTAAAGAACCTGTTGCCCCCTGTTTACGTTTAGAGAAAAAAACCATTGATTTGTTATGATTTAATACTTCATCAACTCTATTGGGATGCATTCTTAACCATTTTGTAATACTTTGAAGAGAAACTTCATCTCTTTGTAACTCATTTTTCTCTATCAAATATCTACCAATTGAAGAGTACTTATGCCCATTTTGATTGGCATAACCTAAATATATACTTGTATTATCATCCATTGATGCAATACCTGAACCTTGTACTTCTAAAAAAAACTTATCAATTTTAGAATCACAATAGCATAAAACAGAAGCATTTAAATCTCTCGATGATGCCTCTTTACGTGTATAGTAAGGGATAAGTCTATTGCCTTGAACTTTTCCACGAAGTCTATAATTTTTCAACTTGGGATATATAGAAGAGAGATCAACAGTAATCAAATCATTAGGTGAAGCATAAATAGGATACTTATAACGACTATCTTTCGTATAAGAAGCATGAATCTCTGCTTCGTAATATCCGGTTAAAAGCCCTCTATTCTCCTCTTTATTATTTAAAACCCTATAAACTTGGAAATTATCAATGATAAATTTTTTAGAATCTGTTACATTCTTTGCCTCTGTACAAAGTTCTTGGTATATTTTATAGGCTTTTTTTGATTGACAGTTTTTTTGAAAAAGAACTAAAACTTTATCAAAGTTTTCATCATTAAAGTTTGGTAATGCATCAAAAGAGTTCATTTGCACTCTCGTATTAGGCAACTCTTTTAGAGTTATTTTTGGCTCTTTTGTACAAGATAAAAAGAAAAGTGATATTAGTATTATAAAAGGAGTTATTTTCATATGAGGGATTATAGCATCTTACTATTTATTTTAAATTACAAAATGGGTATAATTCCACAAAAAAATTGTATAAATATAGGAACTATCAATGGAAGAATTAAGCTATTATGAGATTTTAGAAGTATCACGAGACGCAGATAAGGCGACAATCAAAAAAGCTTATAGAAAAATGGCAAAAAAATATCACCCAGATAAAAATCCGGGTGATGAAGAAGCAGAACATATGTTTAAACTTTGTAATGAAGCTTATCAATGTTTAAGTGATGATCAACAAAGAAGTATCTATGACAGATATGGAAAAGAGGGTCTCCAAGGTATGGGTGGAGGCAGTGGTGCCTCTCACGCAGGTTTTGATGATCTTGGAGCCATCTTTGAAGAGATGTTTAGTGGCTTTGGTGGCGGTGGTAGTAGAAGACGCCAAAATCCAGCAGATATGGATAAATACCCACTAGATATGAATGTAGATATGTATATCTCTTTTCAAGAGGCAATCTTTGGTTGTGAGAAAGAGATAGACTATACATATAAAAAAGCATGTGTGGCTTGTAAAGGAACAGGTGCAAAAGATGGAAAACTTGCAACCTGTCCACAATGTAAAGGACAAGGTCAAGTCTATATGAAGCAAGGTTTCATGACCTTTTCACAAACTTGTCCGGTATGTCATGGAACTGGCTCTTCTGCAGCAGAAAAGTGTAAAGAGTGTCATGGCAGTGGTTATGAAGAGATTAAAGAAAAAATCACTATCAGTGTTCCAAAAGGTATTGATAGTGGTAACCGTTTAAGAGTTTCAGGAAAAGGAAATATTGGTAAAAATGGTCGTCGCGGAGATCTTTACATTACCTTTGAAGTTAAACCAGACAAACATTTTATTAGAAATGATAATGATGTCTATATTGAAATTCCCGTATTTTTCACACAAGCAGTTAAAGGGGATGTTTTAACTATTCCTTCACTTACTGGTGAATTAGAACTAAAACTAGACATTGGAACAAAAGATAAACAACGCTATACATTTAGAGGAGAAGGTATTGAAGATGTTCATGGGCATGGTAAAGGTGATCTAATTGCTATTGTCAATATACAATACCCGAAAAAACTCAATGAAGAGCAGTTAGAACTCTTAACAAAACTCCAAGAGTCCTTTGGTATTGAATCAAAACCACATGAAGGCGTTTTAGACTCAGTGATAGACAAAATGAAAAGTTGGTTCAAATAAGAGATGAATAAAGGGCATCTTAAAAATCAGCTCTCTTCACTCTCTCTTTCTATGTTTAGAAAGGATTTCTTTGGTATATACCACGGTTCGCTCTCTGCTAAAACAGAGTCTAGCCGTTTTCTTATCAATACTAAAGAGGCTGTCTTTGATGCCATAGATGAAAACTCTCTTATTGAGCTCTATTTTAAAAAAGATTACCGTTGGAATCAAGCTAGTATTGATGCCAGTATTCACCACTCTATCTATTCACAGATATCTGAGGCAAAATTTATCTGTTTTACTATGCCTCAATTTACAACAGCCTACTCTTTAGAACATAATATCATTACCCCTAAAGATTATTTTGGTTACAAAGAGATAGGTTCTATCGATATCTTTGATCCAAAACAGTTTGAAGATTGGTATGAAAGAGCACAAAGTGAAATAGCCTACTATTTTCAAACAAACAAAACAAATATTATGGTTATACGTGGTTATGGAGTTTATGCTTATAGTAGAGATATGCATGAGATGGCAAAACAGTTAGCTGTTTTAGAAAAAAGCTGTAGACTTCTCATGTTAGAAAGATCATCTACAAACTTCTATGATTAAAGTTTTTTAATCGCCTCAAAAGCTACATCCATCATCTTTTTGATTTCATCTTCTGTGATAATATATGGTGGCATAAAATAGACGATATGCCCAAGTGGACGTAAAAGTACACCATGTTTAAGCCCATACTCATACACTTTTAACCCAATTCTCTCTTCAGCTTTATAGCCTTCTAATTCTACTGCACAGACCATTCCTGTTTGACGAACTTCAAGAACATTGTCAAGCTTTGTAAATCTTTTAAGTTCTTGCGCCATATAAGCTGCTTTTTGTCTATTTTTTTCAATAATATTCTCATTTTCAAAGATATCTAAAGTCGCATTTGCAGCAGCACAGGCGAGCGCATTTCCAGTATAAGAGTGCGAATGTAAAAAAGCTTTATGCTCATTGTAATCACAATAAAATTTTGCATAAATTTCATTGGAGGTAAGAACTACTGAAAGTGGTAGATATCCCCCTGTTAAACCTTTAGAGAGGACTAAAAAGTCTGGTGAAACTCCAGCTTTTTTACATGCAAAAAGCTCACCTGTACGCCCAAAACCAACCATAACTTCATCTGCAATAAGATGCACATTATATCTATCACATATTTCACGTAAAAGTACTAAAAAATGCGGGTGATACATATGCATATACCCTGCCCCTTGAATCAAAGGTTCTACAATAATAGCACTTATTTCATCTGCTCTTTGCTCACAGAGTGATTCAAACTCTTTTGCTGCATCTACTGCACTCTCTTTACTCATATCTTTAGGAACAGCGGTTTGAATCGTCTGCATTAAAAGAGGCTCATAGGTCTCTTTATAAAGCTCTACATCACCAACACTTAATGCTCCTATGGTTTCCCCATGATAAGAGTTAGTTAAAGATACAAAAAGTGGTTTTTTATCCCCAGAATTCAAATGTGCATGATAACTCATTTTCAAAGCAACTTCAACAGCAGATGAACCATTATCAGAGTAAAAACATTTATCTAAAGCATCAGGAGTCAGTGCTACAAGACGTTCTGAAAGTCTTACGACCTGTTCATGTGTAAAGCCTGCAAGTATTACATGTTCTAATGTATCTAACTGCTCTTTTATCTTTTCATTGATATAACTGTTAGTGTGTCCAAACATATTAACCCACCATGAACTGATAGCATCGATATAGCGATTTCCTTCAAAATCTTCAAGATATACTCCATGGGCTTTTTTTATCGGTATTAGCGGCAATTTTTCATGATCTTTCATCTGAGTACATGGATGCCAAAGGACATCCAAATCTCTATTTTTCAATTCTTCATTTTTCATAACAAAATTATATCTTTCTTGACTCTCTTTATCAAGTTTAAAGGCGAATTTACATAGAATTACGTAAATTTGATGAAGAAGGTTTTTTACTATTATGATTACATGGATGCAAAGACACAAGAAGTGGCTAATTATTACTATTTGGATTTCAACTATCGCTTTTATCGGTGCTGGTTTTGTAGGTTGGGGACAGTACAAATATGGGGATAAAGCAAGTGCTGTTGCAAAAGTAGGAGATGTTGAAATCTCGATGAGTGAACTGCAAAAAGCATACTCACGTCTTTACCAACAATATAACCAAATGCTTCAGGGTAATTTTGATGAAGAAAAAGCAAAACAGTTTGGTCTACAAAAACAGGCATTACAACAACTTATACAACAGGCACTTTTGGTAAATCTTGCTGAATCATATGATCTTATGGTAAGTGATATAGAACTTTTCGATGTTATCAAGTCACAAAAAGTTTTTTACAAAAACGGTACTTTTGACAAAGAGACATATAAACAAGTTCTTGCACAAAATAGAATGACACCAAAAGAGTATGAAACTGGGCTCAGAAGAGATATCCTTCTTCAAAAGACACTCTCACTACTACCTGTACAAGCTTCAAAAAATGAAGAAAAGATTGTAAATACTCTTTTAAATATAGCAGATAAAATCGACTATAAAGTACTTACTACTGATATGGTTCAATTACACCCAACAGATGAAGAGTTAAGAAAATTCTGGGAAGGTATAAAAGACAACTTTATGACAGATGTAACTTATGAAGTTGTAGTTGTTAAAGAGACACCAGTTGTTAAGAGTTATGATGATGCTACAATCCAAAAATACTATCAAGAAAACAGAACACATTTTAAAGATAGCGAAGGCAAAATCCTTCCTCTTGAAAGTGCAAAAAATGCAATTATAAAAGAATTAAATGCAAAAGCTTCAAAAGATGCAGCTCTCAGAAAATATATAGCATTTAAAAAAGGAAAACTCGATCCTTCTGTAGCACAAGAGAAACTAACACTCTCTGAACATAATAATCCTTTAGGTAAAGAAGCACTACAAACAGTTAAGAGCTTATCAGTTACAAAGCCGTATGCAAAACCTGTACTTATTAACGATACTTACTATATAATTGAGTTAGTTAAAACAAACCCTGCTATAACAAAATCATTTAAAGCAGCACGTGCAGAAGTTTTACCACTCTATTTAGAACAGGTAAAGAGAGAAAAACTCTTAAAACTTGCACAAAGTTCATTAAGTACGTTTGAAGGTACAACTACAGACTTTATAACAGTTAACTCTGTAGATAAACTACCAAACTTAGCAAAGAATGAAGCAGCAGAGTTTTTACAAAAACTTTTTACTTCAGATAAAAAGAAAAATTTTATAACATTAAATAATGGAAAAATTGTTTTATACAACATTTTGGAACAAAAACTGCTTACTAACAAAAATAGTAAAACGAGTGAAATTATCGCTCAACTAAAAAGTACAATGTTTAATGAAGGCTTACTGAGAACCCTTCAAAACGAGTACAAAACTGAGATATTTATCCAAGGACTCTAAATTGAGTAGAACTGTTTTAGCCATTGATATTGGCTCAACAAAAATTTGTGCTGTTATTGCTGAAATCGCTAACGATAACTCCATCTCTATAACAGGAGCTGGTACAACAAGAGCACAAGGCCTAAAAAAAGGAAGTATCACAAACATTGAACTAGCATCACGCAGCATAAAGAGCGCTGTAGAAGATGCAAAAAGGGTCGCTGGTACAAATGTAACAAGTGCTATTGTCTCTATATCTGGTGCATATACAAAAAGTCTTAACTCTAACGGTATTGTTAATATCCAATCAAAAGAGATATCATTTGAAGAGATAAAACGTGTTATGCATACTTCTTTGTACAATGCTAACATCCCAAATGAGTATGAAGTACTTCATGCACTTCCTTTTAATTTTAAAGTAGATGATCAAGATTATATTGAAGATCCACTTGGTATGAATGCATCTCGTCTTGAAGTTGAAACACATATCATTACTACACAAAAATCAAATCTAAATAATCTTAAAAAAGCTGTTAAAGGTGCGGGTGTTGAAGTCGAAAATATAGTTTTAAACTCTTATGCATCTGCAATTGCTACACTAAATGATGATGAGAGAGAGTTAGGTGCTGCAGTTATTGATATGGGTGGAAATACAAGTAACATTGCTATCTATTCAGGAAACTCTATTCGATACAATGAGTATCTTGGAGTAGGCTCAAACCATGTAACAAGTGACCTTTCAATGGCACTTCACACCCCTCTCAATGTTGCAGATCAAGTAAAACTAAAATATGGTTCATTACTAACACCAAGTAATGATCTAATAGAACTTCCTGTAATTGGAGATGAAGAGACAACGCATGAAGTTTCATTAGAAGTTGTACATAATGTAATCTTTGCACGTGTTGAAGAGACGCTTATGATACTAGCACAATTTATAGAAAAAAGTGGACTCAAAGATCAGATCGGTGCAGGGATAGTACTGACTGGTGGCTTTTCTAAAATGGAAGGTATTCGAGATCTAGCCATTGCAACCTTTGGTTCTATGCCAGTTCGTTTAGCAAAACCACGTGAAATGGATGGTCTTTTTGATTCATTAAGAGGTCCGGAATATTCAAGTGCTATTGGTCTTATTATGTATGCAGCATACCCATATACTCCATATGAAATCAATGTCAACAAACAGGTAAGACATACGAATGAGCAACCAAGTGAAAATATCTCAGTAGATCTTTCTGATACAACTGAAAATCTCTCTCCCCTTACCCAAGTAGCAGAGAAAGAAGAACCTAAAATGATCAATCTTGAAGAGGAAAAAAGTAAAAAGAGTGATGAAGCAGGAAGTCTAAGTAAATTTTGGAATTGGGCAACCCAGTTATTTTAAAGGAGTGAAATATGGAACCGTTTATAATAGAAGAAGCACATAACCCAAGTGGAGCACGAATCATAGCAGTAGGCGTCGGTGGTGGCGGTGGTAATATGATTGGTCATATGATTAATGAAGGTGTAGCCGGTATTGAGATGATGCTTATCAATACTGATGCACAGGTTTTAAGTGAAACAAGCGCTGCAACAAAGATTCAAATTGGTGCAAAACTGACAAAAGGTCTTGGTGCTGGAATGAAACCAAACATTGGTAAAGATTCGGCATTGGAGAACTATGATGATATCCGTTCAGCTTTAGAAGGTGCTGATATTGTCTTTATCTCTGCTGGTCTTGGTGGAGGAACAGGTACTGGTGCTGCTCCAGTTGTTGCACAAATTGCAAAAGAGGTCGGTGCACTAACCATCTCTGTTGTAACAAAACCTTTTAAATTTGAAGGTCGTAAACGTCTACAACTTGCAGAACAGGGTTTAGCGGAACTTAAAAAAGAGAGTGATTCTATCGTTGTTATTCCAAATGACAAACTTCTTTCAATCATAGATAGAAAACTGGGAATGAAAGAGAGCTTTAAAATTGTTGACTCTGTTTTAGCACAGGCGGTAAGCGGAACTTCAGGTGTTATTCTTTCTAGCGGAGACAATGATATCAATCTTGACTTTGCCGACTTACAAACAGTAATGAGTCATAAAGGTATGGCACTTATGGGTGTTGGTGAGCATGAAGGTGAAAATGCAGCATATGAAGCTATTAAAGCTGCTATTGAGTCTCCATTACTTGACAATATGTCTATCAATGGTGCAATGGGTGTGTTAGTACATTTTAGTATGCATCCAGACTTCCCAATGATGGAACTAGCTGAAGCTATGGAAGTTGTTCATGAAAGTGCCCATGATGATGCAGAGGTAATCTGGGGAACTTCTACAGATGCAACACTCGCTGAAAACTATGTGAAAATTACTATCGTAGCAACAGGTTTTGAGAGAGAATTAGAAGAAAAAACAGCTCCTGGTAACAATATTTCAGAAGAAACAACTCCAGTACAACAAGTAAAAGTTCGTCCTCGTTTAGTTGTTGGTGGTGACTTAGATAGTGATTACCTTGATATTCCTGCATATATGAGACAACAACAAGACTAAAAAATTGTCCACTTCTTTTGAAAAACTCATGAAGGCCAAATCACTCCTTGGCCTCCGTGAAAAATCTTCCCTTAAAGAGATCAAAAATAAATATAAAAATTTGATGAAAAAATGGCATCCTGATAAACACAGTGATGATATTGAAAAAGCAACGAAAATGAGTATGCAAATCAATGAAGCATATAAAACTATTTTAGATTATACAAGTAACTATGAATATCCATTTGATGAAGAGAGTATTAAAGCAACTCACCAATCCCCCTCAGAATGGATGAAAGATCGCTTTGGTAATAAAAAAGAGACTATCTAAAGCCAAACTCCGTTTTTCATGTAATATGCAAGTGGATAGTAACTCACACTAACAACATAAATAAGATTATAAATAAGAGAGATATTAAACCGTCTTTTGAGTTCCTCTTTATTAAAATCAATAATTCCAATAACAAAACCGAAAAATGTCCCTACAAATAACACAATATATAAAAAATAGCCTATATAGTTATAGTCACTCTGCAGTAAACAGAATGGACAATGGTGTGTTGGCTGTTCATAGATATAGGTACCAAAAAATGCTATAAGCGTAATTAGAGAAATAATAAGAAAGAGAACATTTAAAAGAGAATAGACATATCTGTTTTTTAAAAGATAAAAAAGTATCATTAAAACAAATATACCATAAAAAAGTCCAAGTAGAATTGTTGGTGATGTAGCTAAAATTTCTGATAAGTATGTTTGTGAAGTTGTTGAAAATATTGCTCCACAACAATCTACCACACTATTAATATCCATAGCACTAAACATTATACTTTCAAGTATAATTTCACCTATAAGCAGAAAATAAGCTATACAAAAAAGTAAAAACTTCTTTTTCAAATATGGCTGACTTTCATACTTCATATCTTCATCATTTAAAACAATCCAAAATGCGAATATATAAAGATTCAGTATCTTTAAAAAAAGAAGTGGCGTTCCATAACTCGTAGCACTTACAACACCAGCAGCACACATGGCACCTGGTAGCAAGTTTGATAAACTATCTAAGGTATAAACAAAAAAGATAAAAAGAGGAATTTTTACATAAAATATAAATTTTATTATAGTCGCTGAGAGATAACTTTTTTTCTCTAAAGCATACTGGTAAGGTGTAGTGGCATCAGCGTTATAATAGAGTACAATTTTCAGTGCATTGACAAATGCAATAGTTGCAAAGATAGCAAAAAGTACATTCAAAACAGAAAGTGTAATAATTTCAGGTGTTAAAAACATTAGATAAGTTTTCCATGCTCTATGGTTATAGTTCTATCAACAATCTCAAGATCAAAGAAAAGTGGATCATGTGTTGCAATAATAATAGTACGTTTTTTGGATTTTAACTCACGTAGTATCTCAATAAACTCCAATGAGAGTTTCTCATCAAGGTTTGCAGTTGGTTCATCAGCTAAAATTATTTTTGGATCATTGATATTTGCACGGGCAATTGCAACACGTTGTTGTTCTCCTCCTGAGAGATTTTTGACCATAACATCTGCTTTATGTGCAATTGTAAACTTATTTAACACCACTTGAGATTTCTCTTTCATCATCTCCCGTGGAAGATTCAAAGGAAAAAGTGGAAGGAGTACATTTTCAGTTACACTCAATGTTGTTATCAAGTTATACTTTTGAAATACAATTCCAATATTATCCCGTCTATAAGAAGCCGCAAAATGGTCAGGAAGTTTTGAGATTTTTTTACCATCTACAATCACCTCTCCTGTAGTTGGTTTAGAGAGTCCTGCTATCAAAGAGAGTATAGTACTCTTTCCACTTCCACTCACACCTTTTAAAACGATCAATTCACCCTCTGCAAAATTTAGATTTATATCCTGCAGTGCAGTGATATTTCCTTCATAAACTTTTGAAACATTTTGAATACTTATCATCGCATTACCTCATCAGCATCTAATGTTGCTACTTTCCATGATGGAATCAGTGTTGCTGCTATATACACAGGCACTGAGAGTAAAAAGATCAAAAGTGTATAAGAGAGTTCTAAATAAACATCCAATCTAAAAGTATGGATATCTAAAAGTTTCTCATGCATAAAAATCTCTCCAAGTAGCGGAGCTTTTAAAACAAAAACATAGATAAATGCTATAATCAAACCTATAAAAAAAGAAAAAAATGAGATAATAGATGCTTCATAAAACTTCGCATGTAATACATCTTCAACTCGCCATCCAATTGCTTTTAAGATACCTATCTCCCGTTTTTCCTCGGAACTAAGACCATTTGCTTTATCATAGATAATGATAAAAAATGTAAAGATTGCAACCACAAATAATGAAAGAAAAACACCACTATCATAATCAAAAAGTTTTTCATATTGAACATTTAAATCATTTTTAGATATCACTTTTGCATTTGGCAACATCAAACGAATTTTTGAAGTAATAAAATCTAGTTCATTTTTATTTGCCACACTTAAAGCTATATCACTTCCCTCATTCTCTTTATATCCAAATATCTCACGTAAATTATCTTGATCTAATAAAATTAAGTTTTTTAAATCAACTCTTCTTTTAATATCAAAACTATTTTTTATATAAATCTTTTGCAATGATCCATCAGGTTTTATAAAATTAAAATAGTCTGTATAGTATGCTTTTTGCATAATATCTTTGACATAACTGCTTACAAGCATCTCAGAAGCATTTAACTCTTCATTTTTTAAAATCTTTTGAATAAATGAATCAGATTGATCTTCAAATGGTGCTACACCATAGAGATAAAATTTTTGATCTTTCGCTCTAAAGTTATAATTACCTTCAACCCTTAAATGCCCAGAACTTATACCATCTATCTCTAAAAGCCTGTCTAATAGCTTACTATTTACTGTTGATTTCATACCTGCTTTATAAGCTTCTACTACTATATCAGGTTTATAAGAGATGCGGGTCTTCATCTCATGTTCAACAGTGGTTGTAATAAAAAATATAGTTGACAAGAGTGCTACAAGAAGTGTAAAAACGATTACTATAAAAATATTTTTATTTTTATTTCTTAATATATAAGCAAGTGCATACTCAAGAAGATAGAAGTTTATTTTATTCATCAAGTTTATAAACCATCTCTTTAGTTATTTCATTGAATTTTACTATTTTTTTACCTCTATGGTCTAGTAAAAAATTACGGGCACTCTCCTTATTTTTAAATGCGATAAACTCATTTCCCATTGGACCATAAACATCGCTTCCAATTACAAAGTAAGCATTTTTAATTGAGATAGTTTTTTGCATATAATACTCTTGCGTAAGCATTTCAGAAATATCTTTTGGATGTTCAAAATAGTATTTAAAAAGATCTTTAAGTCCATCAAAATAGAGTTTTTTACCATCTTTATACTCTAACATACTTACCCATCTTGGGTATTTATAGAGAAACATTCCACAAATAGGGCATTTTTCATGATGAGAAACTATAAGTTTTGGATACTCTTTCGTATCAGACTCTACTCTCTTTTTATCCCATAAATAAAGAGCTAATGCCTCTTTATATTTTGACTGCAGATGCTTACACTCTTTACGAGTATCTATATCCTTACGCAACATATCATAACTTTCATAATCTAAAATGTTGATTTTAGAACATTTTTTATTGTAAATAGCCTTACCTAATGGATATATCTTTTTCTCTTTAACACTCTGTGAGTAGTGCGAAGAAGCAAACAGAGAAAAAGTAAATAAGAGTATGAAAAAAGATTTAAAAAACAACATTAATCTACCTTAATATAATTTATAAGTAGATACTATCTAACAAAGCGTTAAAAAAGTGTTAATAACTTTTAATCTATTCGCATTAGCATCAATCTTCGGACAAATAGTATCACTAATGCTATTGCTAAAAGTTTAAAGTCAATTTCACTTGCAATATGAATATTTGCAAACGTATCACTCTGCGTTGCCTCTTTACCCATAGACTGCATAGAGAGAATTTTTGGTACATAGACTGCAGCAAACATCAAAGATGAAAAAATAGCAGTTATTGCTGCAGCAAAAAGGATAGCATCTCGCTGTCCACGTTTATACATATATGCTTCATAAAAAGCTATATATGCAGCTAAAAAATATGCCCAATATGCAAAACGACGAAAAATTTCACCCATTATCATACCCATATTGTAATGATCAATGAGCATTCCAACTAAATATCTATCACTATGAAAGACCACTGGTGCGACTATAGCACCAAGAGCGATTACTGCACCAAAACTTGCAGCAACAACTAACAAATAACTAAAATCCAAATATATATTTCTTTTTAACATGCTATACCTTTAATGTAAAGCCCCTGTCAAATGAAGAGTAGTCCTGATAAAATTCGAGGCTTTTAATTTCTTTGTTTTGTAAATAAAATCGTATTTTATCTTTTTGGTCATAACCCATCTCACAACTAAAAAACTTAATCTTTTGCTTTAAGACTTCATCAAGAAGTTTTTGGATAATTTCATCACCAATATCACCACCAAAAAGTGCATTTTGTGGTTCATATGATAAATTTGATTCTAAAATTTCATTATTTGCGATATAAGGTGGATTTGAGACAAGGTAATCAATCTTTTCATCAATTGGCTCAAGTAAAGAGCCCTCTCGTAACTCTATGCGATCCTCAAGTCCAAATTTTTCAATATTCTTTTTAGCAACACTAAGTGCTTTTTTAGATATATCAACAGCAATAAAACGTGCATTTGGAAGATTTTTAGCAAGTATAATTGAAATGATACCAGAGCCGACACCTACTTCTACAAAGGTTATAGAAGCATTTTTGTCTTCAACATGCTTTAGTACTTCATCTACGAGTAATTCTGTCTCAGGACGAGGAATTAAGGCACCATCATCAATATAAAACTCTTCAGAATAGAAGCTAACACGATTGACTATGTATTCAAATGGCTCATTTTTCATTCGTCTCTCAACCCATGAAAAAAGATGCTCTACTTCTTGAACTTCTGATGTTTTATGAGTAATAAGCCAAAGTTCATCTACTTGAAGATGTGCCATAAGAAGAAGTTGAGCCTCACGTGAGGCTCTTTCTATATAAGGGTTAAGCCTTATTGTTATCTCTTTTAAAATCTCTGCAACAGTTTTATTTTTCATATCACAGTAAATTTTAAAAAAAACTTTTCAAGAGATTTATTGCTTTTTCAGTATCTATTTCGGGAGCTTTATTTTCTACTTTTTCCTGCTTTTGAGCTCGTTGTTGTTCTTCTGCTTGTTCTTTTTTCACTTGTTGTTCTATCTTTTTCAAGTTTTTTTCCAACTCTTCTTGATTTTTTTTATCTAACTTTGGCATCTTTTGTTTTGTAGCATTGGTAGGCAAAGTATATTCTGAAGCACTTATACTTTTTTCTTTAAAAGATTTTAATTCTATTCCATCCGCTTTGATAACTACATAGCCTTTTTCAATCTCGAAAAGATCATTATTATCTGCATTAACACCACTCATAGCTGTAAATAAATTTTTCATAGCACGAACACTCTTTACAACTCTTTTATCATTGGTTACAATAATTTTCTCTTTATAAGTTTTACCATCATAGTTACCTGTGATAGTCCACTCATAACCTTTTATACCACCTACTGTGACTCTTTTTGAACTCTTTTTTATTTTAGGTGTAAACTTCTCTTCTTGATTATATGTAGATGGATCATAACCAAATGCTTTAGCCATTGCTCGCATCTCATCCATATCTACAATCTTTTTATTTTTACCCTTTCCTGTCACTATATATGTCTTTTTACCTATCTTATATATAGCAGTAGAATCATCATCTAAGGTAAGTAGTTTAGCCTTCGATGCATTATGATACATAAATCTTTGAATACCATCATCCATTTTATACTCAAGTAGATAATCTCCACTTAAAATAGAATTAAGAGCCAACACTCCAATTAATATAAGCTTTTTCATTATAAATATCCCCCTTTTATATGAGGTTATTATAACACAAACTTAAATATCTGCGTCGCATTTTCCCTTAAGTCCACTCTCATCAATATAACCTACATCTACACCTAACTCTTTTAATCGCTCAATCACAGGAGGATGCGTATAGTGAAAGAATATATAAAGAGGATGTGAAAGTGGAAAACTTTTATTTTCAGTTACTAGTTTTTTTAATGCATTTGCAAGTTCAATTGCTCCAGCTGGACCACCTAGTTCACTTCCAATTTTATCAGCTTCATACTCATTATGACGACTGACAATTCCCATAATAGGCATCATAATAAAACCAAGTACTGGCATAAAAAGCATTAGTAATATCATCACGACATAAGGCTCTTTTGACAACCCTAACTCCATATACAAAGAGTCTGGTAAATTTCCAAAAAAAGCAAACATAGCAAAGAGCATTGCACCAACAAGTGCTATATTTTTATAAATATCACCATGGGCAAAATGACCTAGTTCATGCCCCAAAACAGCTAAAAGTTCTTTTGTAGAGAGTTTCTCTAAAAGTGTATCAAAAAGAACAACTCTTTTCGTTTTTCCAAATCCACCAAAGTAAGCATTAAGACGTGCATCTCGTTTACTTGCATCACTAACAAATACACCACTGCTTACAAAACCTGTTGCATCCATAAGTCTTTTTATCTCACTATCTAATTCTTCATCTTCAAGTGGTTTTACTTTATCAAAAAACATTGCACGAAAAGTTGGATAGAGCATATTGATAGCTATTACAACACCAAATATAAAGATAAAACTCCATAACCACCAAAGTTCAAAATTAGTCATAATTGCATAGATACCCCAAACAACCAAAGATCCAAAAACAAGCATAGTGACAAATGAGATAAGAGTGTCTTTCACCCACTGTTTAACACTTGATTTATTAAATCCATATTCACTATCTATTACAAATTTTTCATAATAAGAAAATGGTAAAGAGATAATATAGTTAATAACAACAAATCCCATAACAATCGCAATATTTTTCATTACATCACTTTCAAATGTTAAGAATTGATGTTCTAATGCTTTTATTCCAACATCGATCCATGCAATAAAAACTAAGTAATCTACAAAAGTGTTTACAATTGTAAGTTTCTCCTTTGCCACTGCATAGTTACCAGCTTTTAAAAAATCACTAGCCCCTAAAAGTATTGGAGTCTTTCTTTTTGCTATATTGATATAGCCTATCTGCATTACACTTGTATATATCGAAATAGCTACATAAAGCGTATATATGCCTACAATTGTCATTAACATATCTAAATACCTTTTTTGAAGTAAGAAATTATAACCAAATTATTTAACTGGCATCTCATGTGTGCCAAATGGTTGTGTTACAAATGCTTCTTTAACTGCAATAGCATCTTTTGGTATAAAAACCTTGGAGGCAACTGTATAACCTACACCTATTAAAAGTCCAATAATTATTACAAGCCATACTGTCTTTTTTTTATCACCTTTTAAAGTGTTATAATCACTAATATCTTCTAAAGTCGGTTCCATAAATAATCCTTTATTTGCAAATTCTATAAAATAGTAACACAGTAGAGTGAAAAGAAAGAGAATATCTCAAAAGTAGTTTGACGATTTAAGTCTATTTTTTATTTTATTTTATCGTCAGCGTAGTAAAATTCCAGTAGAAGTAGGATAATCCTACTCTACAGGATAGTCAAGATAGTAATCTACCACTTTAGACTCTAATGTCACCTCTTTGATAAGTTCTACAACTTTAAGGTGTTCTTCATGTACAGCATAAGCTTTTAAATCTTCTTCACTCTCAAATGTAGAGTATAAAGAGAGATCCATTGCACGGTCTGCTTCATTAAAGTTAATTCCAACTTCCATTGATTTCAACACATCTATTTTATCTTCCAACTGTTCTAGTTTATCTTGAACTTTCGCAATATTACGTGCTTTGTTCTCCTCTTTAAACTTAAACATTACAATATGTACTACCATAACACAACCTTAAAAAAATTTCGAAATTTTACCAACTCTTATATAATAATTGGGTAATATTTTTAAACTAACTTATGGAGAATCTTATGAAAGAACTATATGGTGTTGGAATACTCTTCTTTTACTTTTTAAAATGGCCAATATTTTTAGGCTATATCTACCTTAGAATGAATGGTTTTAAAGAGAACTATATATTAGATGCTTTATGGTTCTACTGTCTCTTCTTAATTTTAAAAGATTTTTATAGCTTTTATAAAAAGTATCAAATAAAAAAAGATAATCAAGAAAAAATCTAAAAATTTAAAGAATTTTTTGGATGATATAAGGTTTCTTAAAAACCTCTCTTATCCAAGAACACCTTTCCAAAAAAATTCTGCAATGATAACAATAAAAAAGACACCAAGAAAATTCAAGAAAATTCCATAACGTATCATATCTTTTACATTTACAACTCCACTACTCATGGCTATAGCATTTGGTGGCGTTGCTATTGGCAACATAAAAGCGTATGAAGCACAGACAGTAGCTACCATCATAAAGAGTGTTGTATTGATACCAGACTGTTCTGCAACAGAGTAGATAACAGGAAGCATGATAGATATCAGAGCTGTATTTGATGTTATCTCTGTTGTAAAAGTAATCAGTAAAGCAACACTTAAAAGTAATAGAATAGGAGTCATTGTCGTCATCTCTAAAAGATATGAAGCCAACTCATCAGCAAGACCTGTTTGTGAAAATGCTTTTGCAATAGAAAACCCTGCACCAAATAAAAACATAATAGAAAAAGGAACTTTTTTACTATCTTCACTCCACTCAAGTATTTTAAATGGTGGCATAAAAAGTAAAAGTCCAAATCCAAGAAGTATACCACTCTCACTAAGACCTAATCCATGCCAAAAAGGTTTCATCGGAGCATTCACCAACAAAAGGGTAATCAAAGAAGCTAGAAGTAACAATACTTTTTTCTGTGAACTATTCATCTTTTGAACTTCAATATTACGCTCAATAGTAATATCACCAACTCCTATACCAAGTAAAAAACTCACACTCACAAGCATAAAAAATACTAAAGGTGCAACCATCCACATCCATTGAAAAAATGGAATCAACTCCATCCCATGCTCCTGCATCACACCTAATAAAATCAGATTTGGTGGTGTTCCTATGGGAGTAAGTATTCCCCCTACACTGGCACCATATGCAATTGCCAATGCAAAACGCATTTTTAGTTTAACATTGTCTGTAATAAAAATCGCTATTGTAATGAGAAGTAGTGTTGTTGTTGTATTTGAGAGTATAGAACTCAATAATGCAGATGTTAAAGCCAAAGAGAATATCATAGCTTTGGGGGTAGCTGGAAACAATCCTAAAATTTTATCTGCAATGTATATATGAAGCTTTGTCTTCTCAACAGCAATAGCAAGTAAAAATCCTCCTAAAAAAAGATAGATAATTGGATGTGCATAATTTACTGTTGTAAGCTTTGTATTGATAATCCCCAATGCAGGAAACATGATAATAGGTAAAAGCGAAATAACACCCAAATGAAAAGCTTCATTTGTCCATAGTGTCACTAAAAATGCAATTGCTCCTAATAATCTACTTTGTGTATCATTAAAAAGTGTCAATCCTAAGAAATAGGCACTTAGACCAATTATAAGAGCTATAGAAATTTTTATAATTTCACTTTTATATTCACCCATCAACACTCCTTAGTTAGTTAAAAGATCTCGTAAAGACTCTTGTGGACTCTTACCTTCAAGCATAGCATATACTTCTCTCGCTATGGGCAAATAAAGATCATTCTTTTGTGAAATATCATAAAGTGCATAAGCTGTACCTATTCCTTCTGCTACCTCTCCTAGCTCAGCTAAAATTTCTTCTTGAGAAAGACCACGTGCCAAGCCTAATCCCACACGAAAATTACGACTCATTGTTGAAGATGCAGTCAAAAAAAGATCTCCTGCTCCACTCAGACCCAAAAATGTATCTTTTTTAGCTCCATAAACAGAACCAAAACGCTCCATCTCAACAAGTCCACGTGAGATAAGTGCAGCTGCAGCATTATTTCCAAGCTCAAGTCCTGAACATATTCCAGCAGCAATAGCAATGACATTTTTGTATGCACCTGAAATCTCTGCACCAATAACATCCGTCGATGTATATGTTTTTATAAAAGATGGAAAAAAACTACTCAGTTCATCTGAAAGTTGTTGATTGGAAGAGTTAATAACCAAAGCAGTTGGTAAAGACTCAATCACTTCAGCAGCAAATGACGGCCCTGAGAGAAAAGCTATATTTTCATCAGGAACATATTTTTTGTATATCTCATTTAGAAATCTTCCACTACTTGCCTCTATACCTTTTGATGCAACAAGAATTTTTTGTCCTTTAAAGACAAAATTAGCTTCCAACCATGCAGCCACTTGTTGTGCAGGAACAGTAATAACAAGATGTTCACACTCTAAAATCTCTTCTAATGAGACAAAATTTTTTATCTCTCGTACTCTTCGAGAACTTATAAGAACACTGTTTTTTTCAGAAAGTGCAAAATGCAGAGCACTTCCCCACTTACCAGCTCCAATGACTCCAATTGACATATCGCCTACTCCCTATCTTTTTTTCAAACTCAGCTATATCTGCTTCATAACCTACAACAACTAAAATATCCCCTTCACGGATCACATGTCGTTTAGCTTTTGAAGAGTATATAAATTCACTCTTCATATCATCATGCATCACTGAAAGTACAATAATACCATTATACCGTGTCCAATCAATACTTGTTAACTGTTCATCTTTAAAATGACTATCTTCAGAGATCTTTATCTGAGCAATTTTTAGTGCACTCTCTTCATAAAGGATACTATGCAATACTTTACTTGAGATTGGTTTTTCTAACATATTTGCAATAATATCAGATGTCGTTTCAACCAGAGGAATGACCTTATTTGCACCTGCCATTTTTAACTTATTTGCACTCTCTTTATTTGAAGCTATGGCAATGATAGTAAGATCTTTAAAGTTAGCCCGAAGTGAGATAGTCAAAAAGATATTTTCAGCCGTATTCTCTAATACACAAAAGGCCATTGAGTTACTTACATCAACATTTTTATGAATATCAATCCAATCATCACTCAGATCAAAAGAGTCTATCTTTAATTCGCTGTTGTTATTTTCTACTTCATCTTTATTGAGTGTAAAAACTTTAACATGCTCATATTTATCTCTTACATTCGCAACAATCTCATAAGCATACTTGTTCAATCCAAATATCAAAGCAGTTTTTTTAGTCATTTTTTACCTTTGTATGTAGGTACTGTTCAAACTCTTTTATAAAAACTTGATATCCGACTACTAAAAGATAATCTCCTACTTCTAAAAGCATATCATCTAGTGGATTAAAGAAAAATCTATCACGTGAATGTTTATAGATGCCAAGTAAAACAACCCGAAAATCTTGATTATCAAGCTCCCCTACTGTTATAAAATTATCTACTATACGCTGAGTAATACCCAACTCATCTATCTGAACATCGGCATTTTCACTTCTTAACTCATGAATAACTTCAAATGCAACAGGCTTTCCAACTAACTCTTTTGTAATGAGTCCAACAAGTTCTTGAGGGTACACTACATTATTAATACCAGCAAAATCAAGCTTTTTACGATTAGAATCACTCATAAGAAGTGAAAGGATATAAACATCTTTGTTAAAAGATCGAATCGTTAGAGCTGCATAAACATTTTCAATATCATCCTCACGCAAACATAAAATTGCTTTGACCTGCTTATCCATATCAATATTGAGTTTTTTATAACTTTCAACTTTTCCTGGGTTGTAATTGAGTGCTATGTAACCATCTTTTTTAGCCATCGCAAAACGGTTTGGATCATCATCTAAAACGATAATATCATTTTTATTTGCATGCAATTTTCTTGCCAACTCTTTTGCTACCTCTTCATACCCACACATAAGATAAAACTTTTTAAGTTTTGTAACATCTTCAATCGTTTTTGACTCTTTAATCTCATCAAGTTTTTCTGTAAATGCAGAGACAAAAAGAGAAGTTGTAAATGCAAGAACAGCAATTCCAGCAGTAATTACAAGTATAGCAACAAAACGTCCCTCATGACTTACAGGTGTTATATCTCCATAACCAACTGTAGAGATAGTGACTATTGACCAATAGATAGCTTCAAAAAGTGTATCTATTGGTGAGTTTGGATTATTCCCTTCCATAACATAGATAAGTACCGAAGAGACAAAGATAACTACAGAAGCAAAGATTCCAAGTGTTAAAAATTCAAACTTTTTTGTGGCAAGAACAGATGAGAGTGTCTGAAAACTCTTTGCATAACGAAAAAGTTTAAAAACACGAAAAAGGATAAAGATACGAAGTAATCTAAGTTCATGAAAAAACGGTAAGATTGCAAAAAGATCTATAATTGCTTTTGGCGTTAGCATATAGGCAAGTTTCACCCGTGCAATCTCTTTAAAAGCTTTATAAAGATTCACATCTCTATGTAAAAAAGTATCATGTTCTGCACGGGCTACTATAATTTTTGAAACACTACTACTTACCCAAAGTCGAAGTATATACTCTACAAAAAATATAAAAGAGATAATATAGTTACTAAAAAACATCAAGTAATCATTCACATGGAATTTTACTTCACGTATAAGTACTCCTACACTGATAAAGATTAAAAAAATCATAAAAATATCTATATATTTTTTATATTTGTTTTTATCATTTTCTAAAATATTATAAAAAAAACGCTTACGCTTTTGATATGCTTTTGAAGTATCAAGATAATAAGCAAAATCAAGTATCCAGCGTTTTAGCATTCTATCTAGCCTAGTTTAGATTTTAAAATCTCATTTACAACTTGAGGGTTTGCGCTTCCCTTACTTGCTTTCATAACCTGGCCAACAAAGAAACCAAAAAGTTTCTCTTTACCAGCTTTATACTGTTCTACTTTATCTTGGTTAGCGTTGATGATCTCATCACACATAGCTTCAATAGCACCTGTATCAGTTACTTGTTTAAGTCCTAATGTATCAATAGCATCATCAACACTTATATCTTCATTTTCCATCAGATAATCAAGAACCTCTTTAGCAGCCTTACCAGAGATAGTCTTATCATCAATTCTTTTTACTAAAAATCCAAGTTTTTTTGCATCTACAGGAGCATTTGTTACGCTCATTTCACCTTTTAAACGGGCTAAGAACTCAACAGTAAGCCATGTAGTAGCTGTTTTTGCACTCACACCATCCTCTTCCATCATCGTCTCAAAGAAATTTGCCATCTCAACAGCTGATGTAATTACAGTTGCATCATAAGGCTTCATTCCATACTCATTGATAAAACGATCTTTTTTTGCATCTGGAAGTTCAGGAATTTGCGTGTATTTTTCCATCATCTCATCCGTTACTACACATTTAAGTAGATCTGGTTCAGGAAAATATCTGTAATCTGCAGCTTCTTCTTTTCCACGCATGGAACGTGTCTCTGATTTTACCTGATCAAAAAGACGTGTCTCTTGAACTATCTCATCTTCATAAACACCATCTTCCCATGCCTCAACCTGACGAGCCACTTCAACCTCTATGGCTTTTTGGATGAACTTAAATGAGTTGATATTTTTGATTTCAACACGTGTATAGAGTTTTTCATCACCCTTTGGACGTATAGAGACATTAACATCCACACGAAAACTTCCCTCTTGCATATTTGCATCCCCAATGTCTGTATAACGAATAATTGAGTGAAGCTTTTTAAGATAGAGAATTGCCTCTTCGGCACTTCTCATGTCAGGCTCACTTACAATCTCTAAAAGTGGTGTTCCCGCACGATTAAGGTCAACCTTTGAGATATCACCATCATGAATATTTTTACCCGCATCAGCTTCAATATGTGCACGGTTGATACGTATAGTCTTATTTGATCCATCTTCAAAATCAATAACAAGTTTACCATGCTCAACAATTGGTGTATAAAGCTGTGTAATTTGATATGCTGAAGGAGAATCAGGATAGAAATATGATTTTCTGTCAAAGTATGAAACTCTGTTGATTGTTGCATTAACTGCAGTTCCGAGCATAATTGATTTATGAACTACCTCTTTATTAAGTACAGGAAGGGCACCAGGCAGTGCTAAACATGTTGGACAGGTATTAGAGTTTTGTTTATGATTAAAACTCGTAGGACACGAGCAAAAAAGTTTTGTTTTTGTATTGAGTTGAACGTGGACCTCAAGCCCTATAACGACTTCAAACATAGTTTTCCTTAGATAAAATAAATTAAGTTTATCTATTTTATCAAATATATGCTTTAAAAGATGTTATTTACTAAAAGCTTGCTAATAAATTGTATTTGTGATAAAATTATCACATTAATATCAAATTTATTTGATTTATTTAGAAGGAGATTGTAATGAAAGCCCTACTTTTAACCTTAACACTTTTATTATCGTCATCACTTGTAGCACAGGATAATTATAAATTTGACATTTATAATGTAGAAGCTTACAACAGATCAATTCCAGCTTTTTCATTATCTTTGAAACCAAAGAAAAAAGAGGGTTTTGAATTTATTATATCTTATGTCAGCACTCTCTTCTCTTTGAAAAATAATAGACCATCACAATATGCTTTCAATGAGAAATATGATAATCTTAAAATGAGCTTTTCGTTTAATTTTTAAAATAACTTATTTTGTATGTTTTGCGTAGATTTTTTCTAAAAGTTTAGTCTGTTTTTTTGCCTCTTGTAATCTCTGTTTATTCACGACAAATGCGTCCAAAAGTAAAACTAAAAAGAGTGAAACAATAATATAGGCAAGTGTTAGGATTATAGCAAGAACTAAGCTGTACGCTATAAAAAGTTTAAAAGTAATAAGAGCACCAAAAAAGACAATTGCCCATGATGCTCCAAGCAAAAAGCTTATGATTCTCTCATAAATATCTTTTTGCATAATATTGAGGGAGAGTCTAGTGCTCTTCTACGATGATTGCACCAGCAAGGTAAACATATGTAAGCATCATAAAGATAAACGCTTGTAAAAATGCACCAAAAGTCAAAAGACCGAACGGAATTAAAGGCATAACCCATGGAACAAGCATTAAAATTACTGCCAGGAACATATCATCACCTTTAATATTACCAAAAAGACGGAAGCTAAGAGAGATAATACGTGAAAAGTGAGAAACAATTTCAACTGGGAACATTAACCATGCTAACCACCAAACTGGACCAGTAAAGTGTTTAAAGTACTTGATTACACCATGTGTTTTAATACCAACATAGTTATAGTATACAAAAACAGAAAGTGCTAAAGTAAGCGTCATATTTAAATTTGCAGATGGTGCTTCAAAACCTGGAACAATACCAATTAAGTTGGCAATACCAACAAAAAGACCAATTGTTGCTACAAGTGGAAGATACTTACGAGCATGAGATTTCCCCATAACATCCGTACCCATTTGTAATACACCACCGATGTATGCTTCCATAAGGTTTTGCGTCCCTTTTGGTACAAGTTGTAAATTTGCCATTGCAAATCTTGCTAATAATACAGCAATTGCTGCTGCTAACACCATATGTGTCAGAAAAAGAAAGTTGTGATTCTCTGAAATGATTCCGAAAAAAGTAAACAATTCACCCATAGGCTTGCTCCCTTGTCTTTAAAAATTACGGAATTATACTCTTTGTTGCATTAAAATATTATAAGTCTTGTTATAATTACACTATAAAATTTAAAAATACGGAGTCAAATATGAAAATATTACAATCTATTGCACTTATAAGTATGAGTGTTTCTCTCCTTTTAGCATCTCCTCAAGGAATGCAAGGACAAAAGAAAGGAAAAGGAAATAAAAATGCGGAACTTCAAGAGATAAAACAGACAGCAAAAGCAAGTTCTAAACTTCTTTTAAAAACTCTTGGTTCAAACATGAAAAAAAATATGAAAGCTGGTGGTCCAATGCAGGCACTTGATTTTTGTTCAAAAGAGGCATACACATTGACAGAAAAAGTTAATAAAGAGCTGCCACAAGGTGTAAGTGTTAAACGTATCACTTTAAAAGAAAGAAACCCTGCAAATCTGGCAGAAAATGATGAAGCTGTAGTTCTTGAAGCGCTAGCAAAACTGAAAAGTGCTAACGTTATTCTTCCAAAAATGGTTATAGAAAAAGTAGATGCACACACTTACAAAGTTTATAAACCTTTAGTCATTAATAAACAAGTATGTCTAAAATGTCATGGTGATATTCAAAATAACAAGTTAAAAGCTGAAATTGAAAAAAGATATCCTGCAGATAAAGCAACACACTATAAAATGGGTGATTTACGCGGAGCAATTGTTACTACAATCAAAAAATAACCTGCAAAGTAGCATGAGCTACTTTGCAAACTCTATAGCCCTACTCTCTCTGATAACATTTACTTTAATCTCACCTGGATACTGAACTCTCTCTTCTATCTCTTTTGCTATCTCTTTAGCTAACAATACCGCTTCATCATCATTGACAAGTGTTGCATTTACAATTACACGAACCTCTCTACCTGCATTAATCGCATATGCTTGACGTACTCCATTTTGAGAAGATGCTATATCTTCTATCTCTGTTACACGTTTTAAGAAACTCTCTAAAACTTCACGTCGAGCTCCTGGACGTGCAGCGGAAAGTGCATCTGCCGCACAAACTGCACCACATTCAATTGAGGCAACTTCTTGGTACCCATGATGTGCATAGATCGCATTAATCACTACCTCATTTTCATTATATCTACGACATACTTCAGCACCTAAATCAACATGATTGCCATCGACATCATGAGTGAGCGCTTTGCCTATATCGTGAAGCAATCCTGCTCGTTTTGCTAAAATCGGATCACCACCCATCTCTGCAGCCATAATTCCAGCTAAATGAGCCACCTCTAATGTATGTGCCAATGCATTTTGTCCATAAGATGCACGATAACGAAGACGGCCAATCAGTTTCATCAATTCGGGATGCATAACCCCGATATTCAGTTCAGCAACAAGCTCCTCTCCTTCAGCAAGAATTTTAGATTCAAACTCATCTGAAACTTTTTTAAATATCTCTTCAATACGAGCCGGTTGAATACGTCCATCTTCTATAAGTAGTTGCAAAGTTTTAGTAGCTATTGCTCGACGATAAAGATTAAAACTACTTACTAAAATAGCATTTGGAGTATCGTCAATGATAATATCAACACCCAAAAGTGTCTCTAAGGCTTTAATATTACGACCTTCTTTACCAATAATACGCCCTTTTAACTCATCATTATCCAAATGAACAAGATTTGTTAATCTCTCAGCAGCAAATTCTCCTGCATAACGGCTGGTTGCCTGTGCTAAGATAAAATTAGCCTTTCTCTCAGCCTCTGCTTTTGCCTCATTTTCATACCGTCTTACAATATGTGCTATCTCAGAACGTGACTTCTCCTCAATCGTATCAAGAAGCATTTTTTTAGCTTCTTCCTGTGTCATACCTGCACAATGTTCTATAGCATGAAGTGCTTCATCAATCTTCTGTTCATATCGCTTTTTTAGTGAAGCAAGGGATTTTTCATTTCTCTCTAAATTAATTTGCTGAGCTTTTAAATTACTATTTTCAAGCTGTATTCTCTTCTCTTCATTCTGTTTGTAACGAAGAAAACTCTGCTCTTTTCGGATCAGTTCATCTTCTCTTTGATGAAGATCTGCCTTTGCTCTTGCTTTTGCACTGTCAAACGCTTTTTTAGCTTCTAACTCTATCTCACGTGACTTTAAATGGGCACGTTCTAGTAGAGTTTGCGCTTCATTTTCAATTGCATTTGCTTTTGCTCTAGCTTGTTGTACATATATATCAAAATTTGCAGCCGTAATTTTTTTAGAGATGAAAAATCCTACTACTCCACTGACAGTAGCAATGCTACCACCTAGTAGTATCTCATTTAACATCTTGAATTTCCTCTTTTATATAAATCTTTCGTTTACTAATATTTTTTCTCTCTGTGATGACGATATCTCCCGTAACATCATATTCATCACAAATTTTCTTACTTGTATAACAAAGTTTTGTTTGTATAAAAATAGTATATGGTCTCTTTTTCAACTTTTCAAAGAAACGATCATACATTCCTTTTCCAAAACCAACTCTTTGTAAATTACTGTCAACTCCAACAATTGGAACCACAGCAATATCAATTTTTTTAATATCTCTTAATGTATTTCCCGCTTCAAAAATTCCAAATTTCTTTTTTTTGAGTGGTAGCCTAAATGGTACCATTTTAAAACTTTTGCCTTCCATAAATGGTATAAAAACATTGTGTTTTCGTCGTATTTTTTGTAATGTTTTTCTGATATCTGCTTCATTTTGTAACGGATAATAAAAGAGAATATTCTCAGTTTTCTTCTTTGATAAAATCTGCATTAATTTTTTATTTATAAGAGAATCTCTATATATTTTATTATGTTGATGTGAGTTTTTCATTTTTTTAAGACATTCTTGTCGAAATTTAGTTTTTGTAAGAGGCATATAAAATCTTTATGGATATAATTTCAAACATTTTACACAAAAAAAGGTTAAAAATTTATGTTAAAAATATCATTTTTCTCATCTCTACTTGCATTTTCACTCCTTTTTCAAGCATGTTCATCACAGGATAATGAACATAAAGAAAAAACAGCAGCAAAAGTAGATTCATCAGTGAAAAAGGACACAATTGTTCTTAAAAGTATTGACAATAAAGAGTACATTTTAAAAAAATCATCGGATGGATTTCAACTTGAAAATTCTAAAGCAAAACTTCTTATACTTGATATCTTTGCAACATGGTGTCCTCCATGTCAAGCCGAAGCACCACATCTCGCATCTTTACAAAAAAAGTATAAAGATGATATTAAAATCATTGGTGTCAGTATTGAAGACAATATTCCTAATGAAAAGCTCAAAGCTTTTAAAGATGCTCATTCTGCAAACTATACACTTGTCAATTCTACAGAAAATAGAAAACTAGTTGACAATATTGCAGACAAACTCAAACTTGGAAGAAACTTTGGTATTCCTCTACTTGTCATTTATAAAGATGGAAAACTTATCCACTACTATCAAGGTGCTATAGAAGAAGAGTTTATAGATAGTGATATTAAAAGAGCGTTAGGAATATAATGTTTGGATTTATAAAAAAGTCACTTGGAAAAACGGTTGAAGCGATTAAAACTGTCGCTCCAAAACGAAAAATAAGCTTTACAAAAGATGAACTTGAAGATATTCTTCTTGAAGCAGATGTAGAGTATGAACTTGTTGAGATTATTTTACGTGAGATTTATCAAGAGGAAGTAACACGTGAGATATTACGCTCAAAACTTTTAGCTACACTACGGTATGCCCAATATCAAGAACCTGAATATACACCACCTTTTGTCGAACTCATAGTTGGTGTAAATGGGGCTGGTAAAACAACTACTATTTCCAAACTTGCACACAGATATAAAACAGAAGGTAAAAGTGTACTTCTTGGTGCTGGTGACACATTTCGTGCTGCAGCCATTGAACAACTTACCTTATGGGCTGAACGTCTTGATATTCCTATAGTTGCTTCAAAACAAGGTCATGACTCTTCAGCAGTCGCTTATGATGCAATAGATTCTGCCCGCGCAAAAAATATTGATCATGTCATCATTGATACTGCAGGCCGCCTTCATACCCAGACAAACCTTGCCAATGAGCTTAAAAAAATCAAGCGTATCTGCGATAAAGCTCATCCGGGTTCACCACACAGGACAGTTCTTATCATTGATGGGACACAAGGAAACTCTGCAATTGTACAAGCAAAAGCATTTAATGATATGATAGGTATTGATGGAATTATCATCACAAAACTTGATGGAACTGCAAAAGGTGGAAGTATCTTTTCTATTGCTTATGCACTTGAACTTCCTATTCTTTATGTTGGAACAGGTGAACAACCTGAGAATCTAACCCCTTTTGACAAATTTGAATTTGTAGATGGTCTATTGGATGCACTCTTTGAAGAAGAGTCTCAGCCAAGTAATGTGGAAACTCCAGCAGAGAAAGAACTAAAAACAGACGCTTTAACAGAAAAAGTGATCGCGTCAGAACCAGAACCAGAACCAGAACCAGAACCAGAACCAGAACCAGAACCAGAACCAGAACCAGAACCAGAACCAGAACCAGAAACTGAAACTGAAACTGAATCAAAAACTGAACCAGAAGCAGAAACTGAAACAGAAGGTCAATCTAAACCAGAAAGAGAAAAAGAGATAATTGAGGTAAAAGAAAAAAGTGCAGATGAGCAAAAAGCTGAACTACTCGAAAAATTCCTTATAGAAGAACGCCTTATCTATCTTAAAGATATATCAGATACAATTGTTTTAGTAAATTACTCAAATACTCCAATAGATACAGAGATTGAGTATAAAGATGGTTCGTGGAATTATAAAAAATAGATTTACAAAGAAGGAGTAGATATGAAATTACAATATGTAGGAAATATGCCAAAAGTTTCAAAAAATGGGGTTGGATTTGATCCGTTACAACCTGACAGGTATCTCTACCTTCATGCTGCTCTAGAACTTCTTGAAGCACTTAGTTATGGAGCTACTGAACAGACGCAACACCTCTATAAAACTGAACATAAAGATATAAAACCAAATGAACTCTTAGAGGGCTTGAAAAAATATATTAAAAATCTTGATGAGATATATAAAACACGTGAAGCAAAAGCAGAAGCACTTGTTGAAGCACTTATTCAAAGAGTTCATGAAAATGATTCACTCAATGATGATGAGAAAAGAGCATGGCTTAATAACATAGATATTATGAAAGATTATTACCTTCAATATATCACAAATAAAATAGTCTATGAAGCAGCACTCGATGCACTTGCTGATGAAATCGCTGTTGCAAAAGTAAAACAAGTAACAGTTCCTATGTTTCGTAATTATGGTATTGTTCTTAAAGATTTACAAAATGTACTAGCAAACAGAAAAGCTCCAATAGATAGTCAAATGGAAGTAGAATCTGCTCCAGACGGAATTATCGGGACTATTACTTTTACTCATTTTTAAAGATTTTATCTTTTTTATCTTTCATTAAAATATATGACAATTTGTCATATATTTTTCTCTCTTACATAAAAGCATATAGAATTACAAAATAAACAACTTTACAATAAAGAGATAATCATGGCTAAGAAAAAAGTACTCTTTGAGTGTCAACACTGCGGTCTTACGACTCCAAAATGGATGGGAAAATGTACAAACTGTGGTGCTTGGGACAGTTTTATTGAACTTAATGAACAGCAACAAGAGGTCGTAAAAAAAACAAAATCAACATCTGCTTCATCAGCAAAAGCAATTAGCATCAATGAAGTTGTAGAAGAAGAAGTTTTTCGCTTTTCTTCCCTCGATATTGAACTTGACAATGTACTTGGTGGAGGTATAGTACCTGGCAGCCTTACCCTTATCGGAGGAAGTCCTGGGGTTGGGAAATCAACTCTTCTTTTAAAAGTCGGTTCAAATATTGCATCGAGTAATAAAGATGTTTTATATGTTACTGGAGAAGAGTCCACTTCTCAAATCAAACTTCGAGCAAATCGTCTTAAATCAAATCATGATTCACTCTATCTTTTAAGTGAAATACGACTTGAACAAATTTTAGTTGAACTCGAACATAGAAAATATGATTTTTTAATCATAGACTCCATTCAGACTATCTATTCAGAAAATATTAGCTCTGCACCTGGTTCAGTTACACAAGTACGCCAAATTACCTTTGAATTAATGCGGATAGCTAAAGAGAAAGATTTAGCTATCTTTATTATCGGGCATATTACAAAAGAAGGCTCAATTGCTGGTCCAAGGGTACTTGAGCATATGGTTGATACTGTTTTATATTTTGAAGGTGATTCATCACAAGAACTTCGTATACTTCGTGGATTTAAAAATCGTTTTGGAGCTACAAGTGAGATCGGTGTTTTTGAAATGAAAGCAGAAGGACTAATCAGTGCAACAGACATTGCTTCTCGTTTTTTCAATCGTAACTCTCAACAAAGTGGTTCTGCACTTACAGTAGTTATGGAGGGAAGCCGCCCCATTATTCTTGAAGTGCAGGCACTTGTCTCAGAATCACATACACCCAACTCAAAACGACAAGCCACAGGTTTTGATAATAACCGCTTAAATATGCTTCTTGCTCTTCTTGAAAGAAAACTCGAAATACCACTCTCTGGTTATGATGTTTTTATAAATATAACAGGTGGTATTAAAATAACTGAAACAGCAGCAGATTTAGCCATACTTGCTGCCATAATTTCAAGTTTTCGAGATCGTGCAATCTCTAAAGAGACGGTCTTCATTGGAGAAGTTTCTCTTGTAGGTGATGTGCGTGAGGTCTATGCTCTTGATACAAGACTTAAAGAGGCAAAAATGCAAAATATTACAAAAGCCCTCGTTGCTAAAAAACCACTTGAAAAATCAACTATTAAAACATATATTGTCGATGAAGTAACAAAACTCTTAGAGTGGTATTAAATTAATCACGATAAAAGTAAATTTTTTCCATATTAATTGTATAATTACGAAATAAAAAATTGAAGGGTAAAAATGATTGATGCGGAATTTAGAAGTGAAGAGCGATTTTCAAGGTTAGCACTTGCATATGAGGGAACTACAGAAAAAGATTTAGTAGATACAACTGTAGATAAAATCATTGCAAAGTATCCGTTAAAACCAGAGATGCACACAACAAAAGTTTCTAATGGAAAAGAAGTTTTAGTTATAGAATATCATGATGATATTCATCGTGAATGTGGGCCTATATTTGAAGAGATTATGAAATCTTTAAATATTAAAGCCTGCTCATAAGGAGCTGCAATGAATCTTGGAGATTATGCGAAAGGAAATGAACTCTTTCGATCTTACTTTAAGAAAAATAAAGAGTCTCTACTCGAACTTGTAAAGAGCGGACAATCTCCAAAAGCACTCTTTATCGGATGTTCAGACTCAAGAGTTATCCCTGATTTGATGTTACAGACAAATCCTGGAGATCTTTTTGTACTACGAAATGTAGGAAACTTTGTACCTCCATACAAACCAGATGAAGATTTTCATGCAACTGCTTCTGGTATAGAATATGCAGTCAGTGTTCTCAAGGTGCAAGAGATTATTATCTGTGGACATACACATTGTGGTGCATGTAAAGCACTATATGAACCAGTCGAAGACCCATCACTTATCCATACGAAAAAATGGTTAGAACTTGGTGAAAATGCAAAAAAATCTGCGATCCTTTCACTTGGAGCAAATACCGATAAAGAAGAACTCATTCGACTCACAGAAAAACTTTCTGTAATAAATCAGATAGATAATATCTTAACATATCCAAATGTAAAGAGACGTTTTGAAGAGGGTAATCTTCATATCCATGGCTGGTGCTATGATATAGAAACTGGAAAAATTGAATATTATAATGCAGATACTTATGAATTTTTACCACTTAAAGAGTTAGTTTTACAGAAAGATACTTAATAATTTTTCATAATTTTCGATATACTAACAAAACTATATAATTCAAGGAAGAGATATGGCTGAAGAAGAGACAACAGAAGAAGAATCTGCACCCAAAGAGAAAAAATCTAGTAATATGTTAATGATAATTATCATTGTTGTATTGATACTTATCATAATTATTGGAGCAGTCGTTGCTGTTTTACTTATGAGTGATGATGATGAAGCCATTGATGCTACAGCAACACCACAGGCCAAAGAGAGAACAGTTTCAAAACAGCCGCAAAGAAGTGCTTCAAGTGCTATAGAGGGTACTAGAAAACTTGATGAAATTGGTACACTCTATCCACTTGATACCTTTACAGTAAATCTAAAAAGTGATTCTGGAAGAAGATACTTAAAAGTAACAATGTCTTTAGAACTTGAAGGTGAAGAGTTAAGCATGGAACTTGATGCGAAGTCAGCAGTTCTACGAGATAGAATTATCCGTATCCTATCCTCAAAAACCTTAGAAGAGATCTCATCAAAAAAAGGGAAGCAAAAAGTATCTGAACAAATTATGGATACTTTAAATGCTATGTTAACAGATGGTAGAATAAAAGGTATCTATTTTACTGAGTTTGTTATCCAGTAACAATAATAATCTTACAATATTTTTATTGTAAGATTATCTCACAAAGGAAATATATGAAAATTGTTTTTCTGCTTTTTTTTCTTACAATCACCCTATTTGCAAAAGTAGTAACACAACAAGAAGTAACTATTTTAAAAGAAGATTATCCACAAGCAAATAGACTTCAACTGCAGGAGATTGCTCTAAAAAAAGCAAAACTTGCAGCATCAAAAGATATTTTTGGAGAATACTTCTCTTCTGAAACCACCATTAAAAATGGAGAAGTTATAGATGATATAATTAGAGAACGTATTCATGGAGTCATTCATCTACAAAAGAGTCCAGAATTCCATGAAACTTCTAAAAGTATGAGTGTCAATATTACAGCATATGCTTCAAAAAAAGATATTGAAGATGTCTCTCCTCATCACATAGTTCTTAATGATTTTCACTACTCTGATCCAACAATATCCGTCAAAGATCTCAAAAAAGCTGCATATAATGCTTTTATCTTTGAAGCTATTCAAAAGAAAAAACCTTCTGTAAGAGATATAGAAGAGGCTAAATACTTAGCACTTAATGTTGAGATACTTGATGAACAGTTTGATATCAAAACATTAAACTATACTATTAGTGGAGTTGTAACATATATCCCAGCTTTTTTAAACAACTATATTCCAGGATCACTTCACAAGAGTAATCAAAAGACAAAAAAAGAGGAAAATTTCTATGGCACATGGCAAGGTTTTTTAAGAGATTGGAAACACCCTTTACTACAGACAGATAAACATGCAACAGATGTAACTATTGAAATTCCAAGTTTTTCAACAGCAACAATTGAATATAAAGCTCTTGACTGTGGTGGTGATCTACTTGTTATTGAAAAAACTCGTACAAAAGTACTTTTTAAAGAGTCTTTAACCTATGGTAAAAAAAGATGCCATGCAAATAAAACTATAACACTGCAACGACTAACTCCAAGAAGTCTTGAAATAATTCTAGAGAATGAAGATCAAGCACCATTTCACGGAAAAGTTTATCTTGATGAGGAGTAGATCCAAACATAAAGTTCACATGTTTTTGGATCCATCCAAATATCTTCTACTCTTATAGCATCTATCTTGGCATTACTTCTTTGTAATGCTGATATGTCATATAATAAACCCGATTTATTATTACTTGAAATCTGTAAGAGTTTTAATTTAGAGATATTTTTTGAACGTATTTTTTTAATTAAATTTGACTTTGCCAATAAAATAGCTGTCTTTTTTTGCTGTTCAAAATTTGAAGAAGTCTGTTTTGCAATTCCAATAGTACCATTTTCAGGCTCATAAAACCATATAGGTTTTCCTTTATAAAAAAGTGCTTTTGTATGCATTGATTCAAGTTGTTTTTTATTATAACATTTAGATTGTAACAGTAGATTGTTTGAATATCTTTTCAAATTCTTTTTATAGTTTTTAATATATTTATCTCTTTTTGCTGCACACACTAAAAGATTAAGACCGCCTTCTTTATCTATATATGCATCTTTTTGATACAGATCTTGAATAATTAAACGATTAAATGCCGCACTCTCTTCAATGGATTTTGTATTTATCTCTTTATCAAAAATAACTACTTTAGTAGATTTTTTTGATGTTACTCGAGAGTTAATCTTATTTGCTATCTCTATTTTAGCATCACTAAAAGCATTTTGTCGCTGCATATATACTCCCTGAAAAACAGGTTTAGCATATCCTATCGCGCACATCTCATCCAATTTAAAATTACTATACATCCAATAAGGTCTTAGATCTACTTTCTTTTTAACAATATTGTTCTTTCTCTCTTTATGATGAACCTTTATATTCTCTTCTCTATCTGTTGCACATCCATAGAAAAATAGAATAAAAGTGATAAATATAATGTATTTCATACCAAATTATACATAATATGTGTAAATGTACTTTTCCAATCATCGTATAATGTTAAATTTAAACATAAATTAATTTTTTTTTAACTATTATAAGAGAATTTAAAATTCTTATGAAATCAATCATAATTATTTACAATAAATAAGATAATTTTTACTTATGAATTATCTTTTAAAATTCAGGAAATAACATATGACAAAAAAACTACTCTTATCTGCTTGTGTAATAGCAGTACTATCTTTACCCCTCTCAGCCGCTGAAGAAGCTAATCAACCAGAAACAAAAATAACGCAACAAGATGCGCAGGAAATCAATAAACTTAGTGATGCAAATGCAGTTCCAGAACCAAGTTCTTCTGATACTATAGATGATTGGGCAGACACTGCACTTGAGCATTTTGGAATCTCAGACTGGGGTGAAAACAATGGTAAGTTCTTTATTTTTGAGCAACAGTCCGTGTCATTAAAACCTACAGATCCACAATTTGGTGATGCACTTATTAATGCTTATGATAAAGCACTTATGAAACTACAAGAAAAGTATGTAATGATTCGTTTTGGTTCAATAACAGTTGAGAAATTACGAAGCTTCTACTCTGATGGCTCAACGAACAAGAAAAAACTTGAGTTGCCTTCACCAAACAATCCAGGTTACTTAGATAAAGTAATGCTTGTTATGGATAAACAACTTGACCTTATGGGTGCAAAAATTGATGACCAACTTGTAAAACTGGGTGCCGATAGAAACTCTTTACAAAATATGACACCAAAGATGAAAAAGGATTTCTTTCGTGATAAATTTGTAAAAAATACACTACGTGAGGCACAAGGAAGTATAGCCGGTCTTGTAACAATCCAAACATCTTTGGCAAAAGACTCTAAAGGAAGACATACTATTGGTGTTATTGCTGTAGCATCACCAAAAACTATACAGATTGCAAAAGATATTGCACTCCAAAGAAAATCAGTAATTACAGGAAGAGGTAGAGAGATAAAAACACTGCTCCCTAAAAAATCTGAACAGTACTTAAGTACATTTGGAACACGTCTCTCTTATGATTTAGATGGTTCTCCAGTAATTCTTTCATATGGTTTGGCATCATATGTTCCAGATAGTGATGATGACTATGTAAATGATGAATTAAAAGCAGATGCACGTAGTACTGCAATTGCAAATGCCGATGCACAGTTAGCAGAACTTATTAATGGAACGATGAGTGTTAAAGAACAAAAGAAAAGTGGTGAAGAGACTAGGAAATATGTAGAAAGAGAGCTCAAACCAAACTCTGATACTATTGAAAAAAGTATCAAAAACATTATTAAAATCACAGATAAAATTGCAAAAAGTCAGGCAAATGCAAAACTACAAGGTATCTCTACTGTTAAAAGATGGAGATATACTACAAAAGATCATCATAAATATGTAGGTGTTGTTCGTGTATGGAAATATTCTACTTTAGAGGCTGTAAATAACTTTAATCGCACTGCATCCGAAGGACCTAAGAAGAAAGAAGAGACGCATCACTATAAATCTAATTTACAATCATCTGAACCTGTCAATGATCTTAATGATTTCTAAGGTATGAATATGAAAATAATAATTTTACTTTTTTCTTTCTTTCTCTTTTTAGAAGCACAAGAAGGTACACGTATTGTCAATTTAAAACAGTACCATGGTTACGGAAGAACAAAAACACTTGCTCTACAAAATGCACTTGTTGAAGCAGTAAAGCAAAAAAATGGTGCGTATGTACAATCAGTCAAAAAACTTTTTCATTCTAGTTCTAAAAACTATATCTCTAATGGAGAGAAGAGTGCAAATTTAACAAAAATGAATAGTGCTCTGAGTCAAGATATAAGAGTAGCTACTGCTGGTTTTATTGATAATTATGAAATTTTAGATATGAAAAAAGATGTTGATGGTTATGAAGCTACTATCCAGGTGAAAACAGTTGAGTATCGAGCTCCAGGTTATAGTGCTCACAAACGTCGTAAAATTGTAATTGTTCCTTCTTACACAGATAATACAACTTTTAATATTTTAGGAGAGCGGAAATCACCTAAAAATGTTAGCTATAACCTCTCTCAAGAGTTAACTAATGCTATAACACAAACAAGAAAATTTTCAGTACTTGATCGAACTAACAATAGTGCTTACAGTAGTGAAAAAGCATTTATACTCTCTCCAGATGCGCATAAGGATGAGATGCTAAAACTAGGTCAAGCACTAGGAACAGATTATCTTGTTGTCTCTACTATTAAAGAGCTAAAAATTGTTGAAAAAAAGAAATATATACAATCCATTGGTCAAGAAATTACAAAGGTAAAGGCCTACGCAACTGTAAACTATCAAATCCTTACAATGGCAACACGCCAAGTAAAATGGTCTAATACAATTACGTTTGAATTCACTCCAAAAGGACATAATAGAGAACAAATTTTCTATAATGTTCTTCAAAAAATTAGTAAAGATGTTACAAATGAAATTATAGAAAACATCTATCCAATTAGAATTTCTAAAGTTTCTGCAAATGGAGATGCTATCCTGAGTCAAACTGCACCTCTAGGCTCAATTTATGATGTATATCATTTAGGTGAAAAACTCTATGATCCTTATACAAAAGAGTTTTTAGGATATGATGAAATTAAAATAGGTACTATTAAAATTGTTCGATCATTAGCAAAAATCTCTTATGGAAAAGTCATTGATGGGGAGATTCAAGCAAATAGTATTTGTAGAAGAGTTCAAAATAAACAGTATAAAAAAAGAGCAGCAAAAAATGAGAGTAGTGCACAATCTCATAGTGATGGTAAAAAATCAATTGCAATTAAGAATCTCTCAATAAGCTCAAATATTGATAAGTATAAATACACATACATCAAAGATGCAAATATCCCAATTAAGATAAAAAATTTAGTAAGTAAATCGAAAAAATATAGAGTTCTAACTAGAGATAAAGAACAAGCTCGTGCTATGATGGATGAAAATGAGTTTGCAAACAGTGATCTATCGGACTCTATGGATGAAGCTGCAATGAAGTTCTCAAATGTTGACTATCAACTACTTCCAAAAGTTACTAAATTTAAGATATATACAACTTCGAAAAAAATTCCAGATATCGATGCGTATGAAAATTATGATTATGTACAAATGGAACTTAATGTTGTTGTGCTTGATAGAAAAGGCGAAGTTGTTTTTGAATCAACAAAATCAGAAAAATACTCTAAATCAAGTTCAACTGAGCATAAACTAAGAAGAAAAAGACCTTCATATAAAACAGTAAATAAAGTTGCTGATCGTCTTGTTTCTAAAGTTCTTTTCGATCTACTCAATCAAAAGGCGCAAAACTTTATTACAGTTGTAGAGGTTAGCGGAAAAACAATCTATCTTGACCTTGGTGACCATCAAGATGTGCAAGAAGGCGATGAATTTCCAGTTTATAAAGAACCTACTGTCAAAGTTATTAAACGTACAGGCAAAACTCGTCTCAGTTATGGAGATAAAATCGCAACTGTCCGTATTGATGGTATTTATGACGATGGAGCAGAAGCAGTCGTTGTAAAAGGAAATATATCTAAAATCAAAGAAGGGTATGTACTTAGAGTAAAAAGAAGAAGACATTAAAAAATAGGATATACATAGGTAGTAGGTGTTTTTACTTTATAGAGTAATAATCAATATTAAAAACAATAAACAATAATAGAAAAATACAAAGGATAAAAATGTTAAAAAATATACTTTTAGGTACAGCAACAGTAGTAATGCTTGCTGGATGTAATGTAGCACAGGTTTCAAACTTAGCAACACAAGCTATGAATCATAGCTCAGAAATTGGTCAAGCCACAGATATGGCAACACAATCAACAACAGGCAACACAAAATGTGTAGCTAGACATGCTGGAGGTTCAACAAGTTTTACACAGATGGCAACTGAACAGGTACTTAAATATACTATTGATACGGCACTTTCAGATATTTCTGAAAATAAAAATGTTCAAATACCAAAACGTATTACAAATACTTGTGAGGCAGATAAACGCCTGGCATACTTAAAAGAGTTGACACAAAATTTCAATAATGATCTTGATAATGCAAATAAAGATATCCTAGCATCAGTAGAGCAAACTAAAGAGATTCAAAAGTTACAAGAAGAGATAGCACATAAGAAAAAAACACTTGATGAAGCAGAATTCAATGAGGGTGTTACAGAAGATAATGAAAAAACACTTGAGCTTATAAAAAATGCAAAAGTTATTGATAAGAAAAAATATAGTGAAGCTATGGGTAAACTTGCACTTGCAACACCTATTAATGGTTATGTAATCGTTGGCTGGGATAAAGAGATACTAGAGTTTTCAAAAGATAATATTCCATGGGCTATTCAAAATGCTGGTGCTATCAAAGATATAGCTTCACAACTTACAGGAACAGTAAAAATCTTACCAACACTTGCGTCATTAACAACAAGTCCACTTTATGAGGGTCGTGTAGATGAGGATATTGCAAAAGAAGCATCACAAGATGCTATCAAAAAAGATGAAGAGATTGCAATGGCTGCAGCAGAAGAGAATGGGTTTAACGACTAAAGGATGACAATGTTTGGAAAAAATATGATGATAAAACACTTCTTGATTTATCTTTTTTTTGCTACTTATAGTTTGTATGCAAAAGAACTCCCTACAGTTTTTATAGGAACCTATAATGAATCTAATCAAGATACAATAAAAAATCTCATCATTCCAAACACTCCTTCGGGAGTAAAAGAGGGTCACTGGAATTTAACGTCTTTAACGGAAGAGCTTTTTAGAACTGTCTATAAGGATAAAGTCAGTGATAATAATTTTAATTTAGTACTAATGGATGAGTTTAGTAATAATTTAAAAAATATTGTTAATGATGAAGATGTAGACATTGGTGAC
>Ga0256843_1000187_pt1 | contig 54434 bp, 61 predicted proteins | sample AlvinellametaG_FD_191572 | JGI IMG/M metagenome (GOLD analysis project Ga0256843, IMG submission 191572) | Pompeii worm associated microbial communities from hydrothermal vent at the East Pacific Rise, Pacific Ocean - Alvinella | ecosystem: Host-associated > Annelida > Integument > Unclassified ...
TGGCAAATGCAAGTGATGAAGATTTCGATACAGAATATCTGGCAAATATCTTAAATATCAAAGTAGTTGATGGAGTAGAGGGGGCTGTGGAGCATATTACTCGTTTTGGTTCAGGTCACTCTGAAGCCATCATCACTGAAAATATTACAAGTGCTGAGAAGTTTTTAAACGGTATTGATGCAGCAGCTCTATATGTAAATGCATCCACTCGTTTTACTGATGGAGGAGCATTTGGTTTTGGTGCAGAGGTAGGCATCTCTACAAACAAACTTCATGCAAGAGGTCCTATGGGTATAGAAGGTCTGACAACATATAAGTATAAAATCTATGGAAATGGACAGATCAGATAATGCAAGATATTAATGAATTACGTAACATAGGTTTTTTTGAAAACCTTAATGATGAAGATCTAAAAAAGTTAGCAACTATAGCACGAAAAAGAAACTTCTCAAAAGGAGAGGTCCTTTTTTATGAGAAAGATGAAGCTCGTTTTTTAACACTTTTGACCGATGGTGTTTTAAAAGTTTATAAAACAGACCCAAAAAACAATGAGATAGTGCTACACCATTTTACGCCAGGTTCACTGATTGCCGAGATGGCAGTTTTTGAAGAGATTCCTTATCCTGCATCTGCTGCATTTGAGACAGATGGCAGTGTGATAGAAATAGATTTTGTAAAGTTTAAAGAGCAGTTTATGTGTCAACCAGATATTGCATTTGGATTCTTTAAGTCGCTCACACAAAAAATAAAGCACCTTGAGAATGTTATAGCACTTAATATTGTACTAGATTCAACAGCGCGTCTTGCGAAGTATATTTGTGAGCATGAAGATGGTCTCTCTATGAAACACACGCAACTAGCGCAGATCTTACATATGACACCAGAGACACTCTCTCGACTTTTTAAGAAGTTCCATAAACTTGGATTTATAGAAAAGGATGCTAAAGGAAAGTATACTATCAAAGATCGAGAAGCATTAACTATTCTTTTTGAATAAACTATATTTTTCTTGATATATGTCAATAGCAATTTTGCCTAAATCAACTACAATCACGATAAGTTTTTATAAAAGGATTTATCATGTCACATATTCCACAAGAAGCACAAAAGATTGAAGTTGAAGGCGCTACAGTTGACTTTTATAAGTTAGAAAAAGATGGGCAAAGTACTTACTATTTTGATACTTCAAAAGAGGGACCCCCTCATCCAATGGTCAATGCTATGGCTGGTTTGAACCTTATTAAAGGTACAAATGATACACTTATTATGATTAACCATAAAACTCCAGCTGGGCTTTTTGGAAAATTAGCTGATGATGTTCGTTATGTTGTAGAAGAGTTATCTGATGGTCTTGTCAAAGTTGTTTTTTCATACAACCCTGATGCTGCATCTGAATCAGACCTCACGCAAACTAGTTGTTCAGGATAATTTGCGCACATGATGAAAATATCTCAGGAGTTTGCACCTCCTTTTAAATTGATAGCTCCCTTTTTTATACTAGGGAGTATCTTTTTTGTTTTTGCTACGCTTTTTTTATACAGCTTTGACTTAGCAGCAATTAGTTATACCAATCCACAACTTATTGCATTTTCACATCTCTTTTTACTTGGTTTTGTGATGATGATTATATTTGGTGCTATGGCGCAGCTTGTTCCGGTTGTGCTAGAGGTTGGGCACTTTGGAGTAGAACTCTTTTATGCCATATGGCCGCTGCTGCTTATCGGCTCGGTGATGATGGTCTTTGGTTTTCTCTACTCACCAGCACTGCTGCCCTATGGTGGTATGGTTGTGTTGATTTCGATGATGATCTTTGTTGCGGAGATATTTTTAACCATAAAAAAGGTTGAGAAGCTCACGCTTGTAATGAGTAGTGTCTTGATCTCAAACACTTTTTTGTTCTTTGGGATTATCTTTGGACTTTTGATGGCACTTACCTTTGCAGGGACACTTTCGCTTGATATTGATGCACTGCTTCGCTCACATGTTTACGCTGTGATAGGTGGATATATCCTTATCACTATCATGGGGCTCTCTATTGTGCTTATACCGATGTTTACATTGGCACATAGCTTCTCAATGAAGCCTTTGGAGATTGCTATGTGGATGATGAGTGTAGCTGTTGTATTTGTCATCACAGGTTCACTCTTTGATCTTGCACTGCTCAACTACATAGGCTATGCCCTAGCACCTGTAGCGATGCTTATCTATTTTAGTCTGATCTATACACTCTATAAGACACGACCAAGAAAAGAGAATGATGTCTATGCACTCTCAGTTGTCTTTTCGTATCTAAGCATGGTAGTATCTACTGCACTCTTTGCACTCTACTTTTTTACAGATAATGAGGTCTATCTTTTAGCTGCAGGATGGTTGCTCTTTTTTGGTTTCTTTGCCTTTTTGATTACAGGGCATCTTTACAAGATCATACCGTTTTTGGTCTGGTTTGAGCGCTTCTCTCCACTTGTTGGAAAGCAAAAAGTACCAATGCTTGCAGATATGGTACCACCACGTGCTTCAGAAGCACAGCTGCTCTTTAGTTCTGTTGGTGTTATGATAGTTACAGGGGCAATACTTGCAGGCAGCAATGAGTTTTTATATGCAGGAGCTTCTTTTTTACTTGTAGGCTCTTTAGCATTTGTTCGTAATGTATTTTATATGATCAATTTTAAATAAGGAAAAAAATATGGGAAAATTTACAAAAGAAGAAATTTACAAAGCAATCTCAACGGTAATCGATCCAGAGGTTGGGTTTAACCTTGTAGAGATGGGGCTTATCTATGACGCAAGCAGTGATGATGAGGGAAATGTCAAAGTAACGATGACCCTCTCTACAAAAGCGTGTCCACTGCATCAGATGATTTTGCAGTGGGTAAAAGAGGCAGTTGAAAAACTTCCAGGTGTGAAAGAGGTAGATGTTGAGGTTGTCTGGGAGCCTGCGTGGAACATCTCTATGGCTGATGATAATGTTAAAAAGGCACTAGGAGCATAGAGTTTTACTCTTGCTCTTTAGCCTTTTTATTTTTAATATAGCTGTTTTTAATAGTTACAAGCTCATATAAAGAGATAGTAGGCATCGCCTCTTCTATGAGTTTGTCTGTCTCTTCAAACTTTCCTTGCATCGCTTTTATCTCTTCATACGCTTTTGGTTTTACTTCATTTGTTGCAAACGATATAGCAGCAGCCCAAAGTAGCACTATGGCTATCCAGACAAGTTTTTTGGCACCTGCATAGACTCCTATAAAGTGAAAAATAATAGTAATGAAAATTCCAATTCCAAGTAATAGTGTTAGACTCATAGCTCTATCCTCTCTCCTTTTGGTTGGATGGTAATGTTCGCATCTTCAAACATCTTCTCTCCAAAGCTTGTCACACCTAGTGTACCGGCAAGCATCAAGAGTATTACAAGCAGTAAAAATGCAAGAGCAATGCCGTAGCGTTTGAAATTATCTAACATCAAACTCCTCCTCTTTGAGTAAGATAAACTTTGTAATATCTTTATCAAGTCCAAACTTTTTGGCTACTTTAGCAGAAATAATGTGATGTCCAAGTGCTACGCTGAGCTTGTCTCCTTTTTGAAGTGTGTAGTTAAAATGAATCTTGCGCTGTTCTTTTGCCTGAATCTGCGTATTTTTTAAGATTTTATCTGCTACCCAAGGTGGTGCAGGATGATTCTCTTTTCCTAAAATCCGTACAAATTTTACAGGTTTGAGTGTAATTTTTTTACAATCGCGCTCTATACTTACCTGAAGCTCTCCAATACGCATAGGGTGCAGCAGTAGTGCATGATTGGCTTTGTTTGTGATAAGTATGTCAAAGCCTGTTATATTTTTTTGCATTGTTATTGTGACATATTTTGCAAGCATCTGTGGATTGTGAATAGTACCACTAAAGCCATGATATCGGTGTGTTTTAGAGTTGTAAACTGTTGTAAAACTGCCTTTTATTTTTGGCATATGACAGGTAATACAGTTCTCTTTTTGTGTGTTTGGATGCTCTTGTAGTTTTGTATCACATACTTTGAGCTTCTTGGCATTTTCTTTATGTGAGTGACATCCCATACAGACATTGCCATTGTAAAAGAGTTCATTACTAAAGTCTATGTCATGATAAGGAGAACCACTTTTTTTTGTAACAAGACCAAAGAACTCACTTGAGAGTTGAAACTTTTTATCTTTTTTATCTTTTTCACTTTTACGTGCTGAGAAGAGTTTTTTTGTATCTTTTGTTAAGATGTTTGTATTGGACAGCTCACCATGTTTTATAGACGCTATCTTGTGACAAGAGACACATGAAACTCCCTCACGTGAGGCACTGTTATCTTGTGGCAAATACTTTTTATGCTCTTTGAGTGCTGCCATAGCTTCTTTATTATTTGGTGTATGGCACTTTGCACACTTATAGAGCTCTTTTTTCTTAAGCGGATGTGCATCCCAGACAGCTTTATGAATGGGGTCAGTAAAGATAGAGGCTTTTTTGTGTTGTGATTTTTGATATTCTTTATAGATAACCGGATGACACTTTTGACAGGTTTTTGAACTTTGAAAGTTTGAAAGTCCAAAGAGTTGTGTACTCAGAAGTACTGCTATACTAATGCGAAGTGTTTTCATTTTTGGCATCCTCTTTGGCCTTTGCAGCTATTGGTGCGTAGTCAACACAGCGTGCAGTGTGAAAGTCACGCTCATAGTCAGGGTTTGTAAAGTAATCACCATCTATCTTCCAGCCCATATCTTTTGAGAGTACGACAGATTGAGAGATAGTTCTTCTCATTTTATTTTCACAGATGATCTTCTCACCTTTATTAAAGAGTTGTTTAACTCCCTCCATACGTGCTGTTGTAACATAGTAGTGTATGCCTATCATAATGGCAAAGATTGTAAAAATACCAAGCATTCCTCTTTTAAATGCAACACGTGGCATAAAGTCCCGTGTCGTTACAAAGGCAGTAACGGCCAAGAAAAACAGCATTATCACTATATACGGAATCTCCAGTTCAAAAAATCTATCCATTGTGTTTCTCCTCCCACTCTTTAAATGTCGGTGTAAAGTACTCTATACGTACCTTTTTAAACTCACGTGAAGAGTATAGCGGCATATGCTCTTTTGATTCTATCTCTTTTGCCATCTCTTCGATGATGGCATTTGTCTCCTCTGTAGTTTTACCATGAACCATAGTAAAGAGGTTATATGGCCAGTTTTCATACTTAGGGCGTAGGTAACAGTGACTTACCGCTGAAAAAGCTGCGGCTTTTTCACCTATTGCCTCCCCTTTTTCCTCATCAACATCCCATACAACCATAGCATTGGCATTAAAGCCTGCTTTTCTGTGGTTGAGAATGGAAGCAAAACGACGCATAACACCTGCATCCTGGAGCTCTTGAAGCACTTCAAAGAAGCGCTCATAGCTGATGCCAAGCTCATCTATAAGTGGCTTAAAAGGCTCACTTACAAAGTCGATGTCATACTGCACTCTTTGAATTATTTCATGGTGCAGGGGTGTCAGCTCGATATCTTTGTGCCTTACCTTTTGCACATGCTCTTTTTTTGCATCTTTTCCAGTAGTGTTAAGTTTTACATTTATCTTGAAGAGTTTGAGTGTCGGCAGCATAATATAGTCATCAGCTTCAGTTAGTTTTGCCAAGATATCTATGGTCTTTTCAAGCCCAAGCATACTGTCTGGTGCTACTGCCATAGTAAACCAGATATTAAAGTCATGGTTACGTTCGTAGTTGTGTGAGACTCCCGGATGGGCATTTATAATTGCCACGGCAGCATCGATTTTTTCTTCGGGTATTTTAAAAGCAACAAGGGAAGATTTATACCCCAGGCGTTTTGTATCAAAAATAGCTGAAGTCTGGCGAATAATATTTGCCTCTTTTTGCTCACGCAAGATATCTAAAACTGCACTCTCTTCAATACCCAGTTCATTGGCTATGACCTCAAATGGTTTTGGTGTGAGTGGAAATTTTTTCTGTATTCTCGATAATATTTCGTCTTTTAGTTCATCTTTCATAGTCTGCATTCTTTCTTAAAAATTTTATTTGTTGATTGTATCTATCTTTTTACTCATTTTCATTGATATTTATCAATAAAAAATCGTAAGAATATGCTATGATTTTACAGCAAAGAGTTTAAACTAAAGGTAGTATATGGGCTATTTTCCAGCATTTTTAAAATTGGATAACAAAAAAATTCTTATAGTTGGTGGTGGAACAATAGCCCTTGAAAAACTTTTGCATCTTTTGGATTTTACTACAGATATAAAGATTATTGCAAAAGAGCTTAGTGATACTATGCGCAAGACGATAGATGAGTATAGTCTGCCTCATGAAAAGAGAGCTTATGAAAAGGGTGATATAGAAGGCTTTTTTGTAGTAGTTGTCGCAGTTGATGAGATAGCTTTACAAAAGAGGATCTATGAGGAGTGTCAAAACAGCCCGACACTCTGTAATGCGGTGGATGCGACAGCGTATTGTGACTTTATCTTCCCTTCTTACATTAAAAAAGGGGATTTAACCATCGCCGTATCAACTTCAGGGGCATCACCAGCTGTTGCAAAGCATCTGCGACGTTATCTTCAAGAGATGATACCAGACTCAATAGTCCCTTTTTTAGAAGAGATGAAGAGTCTTAGAAAAACATTACCAAAAGGAAAAGAGAGAATGAAAATGTTTGATGAAAAAGCAAAAAAATATATAGATAGTTGGAGTAAATAATGAATGCAAAAAAAGGATTTTTTCTAGGGCTGTTGTTTGCATTTTTTATGCTTGGATTTATCGCTATTCAAAAAGCAACACCCGAAGCAAAAGCTGACAGAATATATAAAGAGATAAAAGTGTACTCACCATACAAGTTTGAAAAGCGTATGGGCGGACTTGCAATTGTTGATACTCGAACAGGGATAAAAGAGAAACCAAGTGCAGCTGATGCACTCTATAGAATGGATGAACTTGATCAGAAATGGGGAAAAAATCATTTAAGGGTAGAAGGGAATCAGCTTCATGTTTTAGGTGAGAACAACCAGACAATAGCAAAGATATTCATCCAAGATGAGCAGGAACGCTCATGGCTTAAAAAGTTTTACGGAATTTAAATATGCAACAGAAGGTAGTTGTTGTCACTGGTGCGTCAAGTGGCATGGGCTATGCAACACTCAGCTACCTTCTTGAGCTTGGTTATAAAGTGTATGGACTCTCACGCACACAACAAAAACTTGCACACATCAATTCCAAAAACTTTAAAGCACTCTCGTATGATATTACTTCTCAAGAGAGTATAGATGCTACAGTAGCAGCAATACTGCAAAGCGAAAAAAGTATTGATGTGTTAGTAAACAATGCAGGCTATGGACTGATCTCAAGTGTGGAGAACTTTAAAGAAGAGGAGATGCTTGAGCAGTTTAATGTAAATCTTTTTGGTCTTTTACGGATGTCAAAAGCTGTTATTCCAAGTATGCGTGAGCATAGATCAGGTGTTGTCATCAACATAAGCTCTTTTTTGGGAAAAATAGGACTGCCTCTTTTAACACTGTATAATGCCAGTAAATATGCTGTTGAAGGTGTTACGGACTCGTTGCGTTATGAGCTGCGTGAGTATGACATTCGAGTACACTCTATCTTACCTGGGTTTTTTGATACAGAATTTGCACGCAGTAATCTTCGAACGAACAGTGCAACCTTTGAGGAGAATTCTCCGTATAACGCACTTGTAGCCAAACTCACTCCTCAGATAATTGAGCAGATAAATGGTGGTAATGATGCTGATGAGGTTGCCAAACTGATTGCTTCAATCATAGAAGATGAAAAGTTTCCGGCTCGTGTAACAGTTGGAGATAAGGCGAAAAAGTTTCTTGCTATGAAAAAAGAGTTAAGTGATGAAGATTTTGAACGAAGAGTTCGAGAATACTATGGACTTGAGTGATGGAGAGTTTCTTTTTTAACCTTACGGAGAGCTCTTATAAGATAGAAAAGCTTTTTGAGACCAAAGATGAGTATATTACAAGAGTAGATATCTCAAACGGCATTGTTTTTTTAGATATTGAACTACACCCTAGTAAGGAGTTAAGATATGAGTTTTCCAATCTTGATAGAATGCTTTGCATTAGTGTTGTTTATGCGGGCAGTGTAGCTCTTTTTGATAAGCTGGCCCAACAAAAGTATCTGCTCTCAGCAGAGCATATAGATCTTTTTGTCTCTTCTAGACAAGATATAGAGATAATAGTACCCAAGCAAGAATCTTTGAAAGTTTTTGTACTTTGCATAGCAGATTTTATACTGAAACGTTATTTGAGCGCGAGTACAAACTCTGTCATTGACTTTTTGTATCATTCACTGCAAGAAGATATTACTCTATTACATCTGGAACGACATGCACTTGATGCTTTAAGCCTTTATATTATAGAAAAGGTGCGTGCTATGGCTAGTATGGAGAGTATGAACTCTTTGCGATGTGAACACGCTATATTAGAGTTCTTGATTCACCGTTTTGCGTTGATAGACATCCATCAGGACTCTTTGAGTGATGATGAGATATGTATCACAAAGTCTGCAAAAGAGATACTGCTCAAATCTTTTGTTCATCCTCCAACTATCGAAGTGCTGGCTCATTTGTGTGCTACCAATGAGACAAAACTCAAAAGTGCTTTTAAAAAAAGATATAAAACTACTATTTATAACTATATACAAAAGCTGCGCTTGCAAAAGGCAAACTTGCTGTTGCGTGAGCAAAGCTCTACTATTGGTGCCGTTGCAAAGGAGGTTGGCTATAAACATCAAGGACACTTCTCGAAGCTTTTTTTTGAACATTATGGTGTTTATCCCAAAGATCTCTTAAAAAAATAATTCCTCTACTGCTAAAAGAAACTTCCTTTTGTGCTAAAAAACTCTTGCATAAATCCTGTGATTGTTTTAGACTCTAGATCAGAGGAGTTACTTATGTTACGATTGTTATTTTTAGCTCTTTTTATCATTGTTGTTTGGATCTGGTTACTGCCAATTGTTATGCCAAACAGAGAAAGAAAAGCATATGATGATGAAGCCTTGCGCCGTTTGGCACATGAACGTGGAATATGGGGCATACCTCAAAAACTATCAGATCTTTCCAAGCTTTATAAAGATGCCAACAACTCTTTAACAAAAGAGAAAGTTCAGCTTGGAAGAGCGCTCTTTTTTGATGAAAATCTCTCGAGTGATGGCAGCGTGAGCTGTGCTAGATGTCATATGCTTTCATATAACTCATGGAATAAAGAGCAGTTTTTAGATGATATAACACATCCTGGATCTAAAACAGACTGTATGGTTTGTCACATACAAGACGAAAGTGGGACTGACAGGCTCGCAACACCGATAGGTGCACAGGGGAGAAGTGACCCGTATCATAGAAATACACTTACTGTTTTAAATGCTTCTTTAGCCAAATATCAGTTATGGGATGGATCATCCAAAAATACATTGACAACTATTAAAAAAATGTTTCACGACCCCTATCGAATGAATATTTCACAAGAAGAACTGCTTCATAAAGTAAGTGCTAATGAGGAGTATAAAAAGCAGTTTGTTATGCTTTTTGATGATGGAGTGACATTTTATAATATTCAAAAGACTCTAGATAGTTACCTTAAGACACTTGTAACACGTAGTGCTTTTGATGCATTTTTAGATGGTAATAACAGTGCAATGAGCGAAGAGGCAAAAAGAGGGTTTCGTAACTTTATTGAGATTGGTTGTAATGGATGTCATGCTGGAAGAAGTCTAGGCGGTCAGACAGTTCAAAAATTTCCGACTAGGGATTATAACTACATTATTAACGTGACAAGTGCTTATGATGCCAAATATATAGGTAGAAGAGTTGGAAGTTTTGAGTTTAACTTTCAAAAACATCATGATTTTCCCTTTGAAAACAAAGGTGGTTTTTTAGGTGCAAAACAACAAAGACTTTTTCGTGTGCCAAATTTGCGAAATGTAACCAAGACATCCCCATACTTTCACAATGGCGCTGTTTTTGATCTGCGTGAAGCGATATACATTATGGCAAAGTATCAACTCTCTGTGGAATTGACAGATCAGCAGGTTGATGAGCTAGTCGCTTTTTTTAAAAGCCTAGAAGGTGAAGTGGTTGATTATGAGGAGTTACGATGAGATCTGCTGTCTTGAATATCATCTTGATTTTTATAAGTGGTGTTTTACAAATGGAGCTGTTTTCTCTGCCATGGACGTATTTTCGTCTTTTAGAGTTTTTACATATCATCGGTGCCATAGTGCTCATTTTATTTTTTATTGTACCGTTTTTATGGAGACATATAAAAGAGAGTCTCTTTATCGCAAAACAAAAGAGTCGAAGTGGTATGTTCTTAGGTATAACTTTTTTAATGTTGATTATCAGTGGTGGTTATCTCTTTTTGGTTGGCAATAGAGGAGGCGATATGTATGGGGTGATTGCGTACTATCTGCATCTTTATGGCTCATTTGTACTTTTGTTTTTTCTTTTTGTACATATTACCAAGGCATTGCTGTTTCAATTTGGCTCTTTTGTGGCTATGGGTATTCTCGTTATTCTCACTCCTTTGAAATTACAAAGTGAAAATGTACATTTAAGTAACATTGAACTAGAAGAAGGCATAGAGCGGTATCACAACAGTGAGTGGACAAACTCAGTACGTTGTAAAGTATGTCATCCAAAGATCTTTGCACAGTGGGCAGACTCCAACCATCGCCATTTAGCAGATTCAAATCCTTACTATATGGTGATGGAAAATCTTGCGGGTATGGATAAAGGAGAACGTTTTCGTGAGTGGTGCATGGGGTGTCATAACCCAAGTGCAGTAACTACCAAACAAACAAAGACAACACACTTTATGCGTGAGAACATTATGCCAGATCCTTTGTTTGTGCAGGGGAGTGCTCATCTTATAGTCGAATATAAAAAGCATCCAAAACGTTTAGAACAGGGAGTCTCTTGTATAGCATGCCATAGGATGAGTAAAAGTAAAACAATGGGTAATAGTGCGTATACACTTGATCTTAAGAGCAGAAAAAAGTATCTTTTCGAAGGTGCGTATAGCGGTTGGAAAGTATGGATGAGTCAAAAGCTTATCAATGCAAATCCAAAAGTACATAAAGAGGAGTATTTAAAACCGAGCTATGCAAAGAGTAGTTACTGTGCATCGTGTCACAATGAATTTCTTCCTCACTCAAAAAAGGTGGTTGTCTCTACCTATGATGAGTGGAGAGACTCTGTCTATAATGATCCGAAAAATCCTCAAAAACATAAATCATGTCAAGATTGTCATATGAGTTATATCAAAGATGGCAAGTTTGTTGGCAAAAGTGGCCGCTCAACTGAGGGTGGAAGATATAAAGAACAGATAAAGACACACTACTTTAGTGGAGCCAATCATTTTTTAGTTGGACTTAAAAATAAAGAGCATGAGGCACAATCCATTGCACTGCTAAAAACAGCAGCAAAACTAGATGCAAAGATAGTAGGCAATAAGCTTCTTGTTGGGGTGAGAAATGTAGGTGCCGGGCATCACTTGCCAACGGGAGCAGCTGACTTTAGAGAACTTTGGCTGCATGTAACAGTACATGATGCAGATGGAAAAAAAGTTTTTGAGAGTGGATATTTAGATGAACATGGTAATATCGAGCCAAATGCACGCGTCTATCAAAAAGTCTTTGGAAACAAAGATGGCAAGCCTGTAGGGCTGTTTTTCTGGCGTTATGAGAAGCTCTTAAAAGATAATCGCATACCAGCAAAAAAGAGGGTTGAAGAGCTTTTTTTCTTGCCAACAGATCTTAAGCGACCTTTAGATGTTACTGTGAAGTTAAACTTTCGTATTTATCCGCAATGGGTGACAGATATTGTAAAAGCTGCCTATCCATCGCTACCTGACCCTCCCGTCATTACCATCAGTGAGCTACGGAGTATATTTTGAAGATATTTTTACTTATATTATTTTGGAGTGGAGTCTTTGCTTTTTCTATTGAGAGTTCTTATGAGGTCGCACATAAAAAAGCACTCCAAGAAGATAAGTTTTTGATGGTCTTTGTAACAAAAAAGGGTTTCAATATGAGTAGCTCAGAGTTGCAAAAATTGATGCGAAATAAGGCTATAGATGAGCTTATAGAGAAAAAAGCGGTATTTGTTATTGTCTATAAAGAGCAGGGTGAGAGCTATCCCATTGAGATGCTATACACGCAAAGCATCCCACGGCTTTTTGTTCTAGATGCTAATGAACTCTTCGTTTGTGAGGGACTCTATTTACCTTTGAGTGAAGAAGCACTAAGAACGTGTATGCACTAATCTTACTTATTTTGCTAGTGTTGTGTAAGCTTCTTCAACAGAAGCATATTTCTGTGTGACAAAGAGGTATACAGCAGCATTTAAGCGTGCTAGTTTTTTATATTCATCACTAGGATGTGTGAGCTGCATGAGTGACTCTTTTAAGGAAATCTTCTCCCATGACTTTTTGTAGTGGATATCATAATACTCAGGATCAATTATATACTCCTCAATCTCACCATCTTCAACTATCCATAAACGACCCTTACTAAAGAGCTCCGGCGTGCCTTCATTTCCCTGAATAAGTGCAAAACGTTTATATCTTGGAGCAAAGATCTTTGCATATTTTTTTACATACGGTTTGTGAAATACACCCGTAATGGCATATTCACTCTCTGCGACGCGAGGGAGTTTTTCAATGGTGTTAAAAGCAGTTCGAAGACCGAGACGATTTCGTATCTGCGTGAGCTCATGCATTTTCACAAAGAACTCTTTTCTGTCAAAGTAGTGTGTATTTGGTGTAAGTGAGATGTTTTGTGCTATCTCTTTTAAAGTGATGCCATCTTTTGCAGGCTGTTTTTCATCGCCGATGACAACAAGGTTAAGGGACTCTTTTTGAAGTACCTCTGCAACAAGTGGAAAGATGTAAGGGTTCTTGGCTTTACCATCAAATGGGTAGCCCAGTTCAATAGAGTTTTTGACCTTATGTTTTATGAGTTCTTCATCACAAGCAGCAAGTGCACCTAAAAACTCATCGATAGTCTCAGGTTTGAGTCTCCAGCCAAGTAAAAAAGCAGCAATGGCTTCAGGATAAGGCTCTTGGTTTAAGACCTGTTGCATCATATCTTTTGCTTCATCGAAACTCAGATCTCTGTTACCCTTTGGCCCTGTACCTACTGCGTGAATGTATTTTGAAAACTCCATATTTATCCCTTTATCTTTGATAGATAAAGTGTAGCAAATATTGTTAAATGGAGGTGTTAATCTTCGAGTTTTTCCTCAATAGCATCTTCTAAATCACCATTTGTTGGTGTAATGTGGAAGTAATCTTTTGCAAATTCTATAGTAACAGCTTCTGTTGAGCCATCAGATACTTTTTCTGCAATAATTTCATTGTCTTTAAACTCTGTCATTCTCCAACCAGCTTCTTCACCAGCTTGCATGATTATATCATGAACCTCTTTGAGTGAATGTTTTGGTGTAAAATGTTCAAAAGAAGCTGTTTGTGCATCTTCATCTGGACCAAGTGCTGCAGAACACGATGTCATGAGTAGAGCAACAGCAGGAACTAGTGCGAGTTTGAGTAGTTTTTTCATAATATTTCCCCTTCTAGAAAATAACACCAAACAATAATTAATGGCGTAGGATACTATGATATAATAATAATTATAAAGAAAGTTTAAAGTAGGTGGTTTTTGATGAGTTTACATGATGTAATGATTATTTTAGTATTAACTTTTCCAATGTTTTTATTTTCAATTTATCCAGGGATAGTTGTTAGTAATTATTTAGATGAGAAGTTCGATATAGGTGAAACAAAAAAAAGGACGGTAATGGTTACAGTGACATTTTTGTTCGCTTTAACTCTTTCCCTGTTACTTTATTATCTTTAAAAGGAGAAACAATGCGATTTTTTCTACTATATATAGTTGTAACATTTAGCTTATTTGCTTCATCACAAGAAGCTTTAAGTGCATATAAAAGTGGAAATTATAAAAAAGCAGTTACGCTTTATAAGCAAGCTGAAAAAATGGGTGATACAACTGCTATGAATGCTTTGAGTTATCTTTACTATAATGGCTTGGGTGTAAAACAAAATACACAAAAATCAATACAATACCTACAAAAAGCAGCTAATGTAAAAGATGAAAGAGCTTGTTTGGATTTGGGACTTTTTTATTTGCATGGTATACGTGTTAGACAAGATTATAAACAAGCTGCACATTATTTGGAATGTGCAGCAGATAAGGGGAGTGCTGAGGCTCAGTACAATCTCGCTTTGATGTATTATAATGGTGATGGTGTAAAGCAAGATGTTAAAAAAGCGGCTGTACTTCTTGAAGAGGCTGCAAAGGGTGGACACAAAGGTGCAAAAGCAAATGTAGGGCGTATCTATATGCAGGCACTTGATTTTAAAAAGGCCAAGGAATGGTTAGAAAAAAATGTAGCAGATGGTGATAAAGAAGCGGTACTTCTTTTGAAGGAAATAGATGCCAATACTAAAGAGTAAACTTGTATCTCTTTAGTCTTGAAACCATGCTAATTGCTCACGCAACTTTACAACTTCTCCAACTACGATAAGTGCAGGTGTTGGTAGATCTTTTGCTTTTTCTTTGATATTTTCAAGTGTCCCAACAACAACTTTTTGCTCTTTTGTTGTGCCTTTGGAGATAACTGCACATGGAAAATCTTTTGGTTTTCCGATCTCTATAAGTTTTGAAGAGATCTTCTCAAGGTTGTGTAGTCCCATTAAAAAGATGATTGTGTCATTTGTTTTAAAGTTCTCCCAAGGAATCTGAGACTCTTTTTTATTTGGTGACTCATGTCCAGTAACCACACGAAAGCTCACTGCAACACCACGGTGCGTAACTGGGATACCAGCATAGGCTGGTACGCTGATAGCTGAGGTGATACCAGGTATGATCTCAAACACAATACCACGCTCTTTAAGATATGCTCCCTCTTCACCACCACGACCAAATACAAAAGGGTCTCCTCCTTTTAGGCGTACAACTATCTCATGTTTGAGAGCATTTTGGTAGATGACTTCATTGATCTCATCTTGTGGGAGGGTATGTCTACCATCTTCCTTGCCGACATAGACAAACTCACAGCCATCCTTTGCCATTTCCAAGATCTCAGGGTTGGCAAGTCTGTCATAGATAATAACATCTGCTTCACCGATAACTCGGTGTGCTTTGAGTGTTAAGAGCTCGACATCTCCCGGACCGGCTCCTGTTAGATATACTTTGCCCATTACTTCTCCTCTTTCATGTCGTATATAAAGATACCAGATGGTTTTTTTATTGTAAAGATTTCGCGTTTGAGCCACCATCCGTTTGTATTGATAACAGCTACTTTGTTCGTGTCATTGACAGATACATAGAGATATGGTTTTGTTTTTGACCAGCGAACATGGAGTACTTTTCCATCAAACTCAAAACGCTTAATGACTTTGAGTGTTTTTGTATCTATGATCTGAATGACCGGAAACTTTTTACCTGAAAAAGTAACTGCCAGATAGCGTTTATCAGGTGAGAGTGCAGTAAAAACAGGCATACCCTCAGTTTTAATCGCTTGTATAAACTTAAAGTCAGGGGTAAAGACAAAAACTTTGTTATCTCCAACTGCTGGAATAAAAACTTTAGAATCACTTACCGACCAAAAACCAAAGTGTGGTACTTTAAGTACTGGTTGGCGCTCTCCAAGCTGGAGTGGAATCTTTGTATATTTCATAGTATCAAGGTTGAGTTTTCCAAGCCATGGAGAGTTAAAAAAGCCGTTGATGTATGTATTACCATCAAGCAGAGCATCAAAAGGCATAATACCTACATCTTTAAACTCTTTATAGAGTACAAAATGTGGTTCCTTTTTCCCTTTGTTTTCATCTTTATAAACAGCGATTGTATCTTTGTCCATCTCTGAAAAGACAAGGTAGTCTTTATATATCTTAATACCTACATTACGAGAGTCGGTTTTTAGTTTTTGGAGTGGTTTTAGGTCGCGTGAGAGGATATCTACACTTTTATCATCGTAGTTTGCAACTGCAACATAGTTGGGTGCTATAACAAAACCGATGGCACTTTTACTTGTCTTGTACTCTCCAAGTTTTTTCTCTGTTCTTGGATCAAAATGGATGATATAGCCATCGCGTGAGATAAGATAGCCGTCATCTTCATAGAACTTCATAACACCATGGTTCATATTGTGCATATTTTCCATGTGTGTACGAGGCAGTCCATTTTCTATGACTGCTACTGAGCTACTCTCTCGCTCTACGACAAAGAGCTTGTCCTTTGCAATAGCACTTGTACTTAAAAATGATGCACCAAGTAGTGCAGTTAATAGTAGTTTTTTTATCATATCTCATTCTCTCTTTCTTCTTTAGTTAAGTAACATGATGGATCTTCCGCCCATAAATTTCCACTGATGGCATAGGCTCGAGCACGGCTTCCACCATTACAGATATCTATCTGTTTACATGTTGAGCAGATTCCGCTTATCTGCTTTCTTGGATGGATGCGAAGCTGATCAAGCAGTTCACCGCTTTGCCAGATCTCACCAAAATCTTGGTGTAAGATATTGCCTACAATAAGTGGGAAGAATGGGTCCGGTCGCACTTCGCCCTCTGAGTTGATGTTGAGTAGTTTTCGCCCTGCAGAGTTACCACCCCATTTGACAAGACGCTCTCTCATCTTCTCTTTTAAATGTGGATATTTTTTACCAAATTTCTCAAGAAGTAAGATAGCATCCATCTCCATATTACCTGTTACTATCTCTATATCTCTACCTGTTTCATAGTACTCAAAAGCTTTATCAAGTATAAATTCTACAGCTTTACGGCGTTGCTCTTTTGTAAGGTCCATCTTTAGATTGTCCAGCCCACGCCCAGAATAGACAAGATGTGATACATAGATCTTAGGAATGTTATGTTTTTCTGCCAGATCAAAGATATACTCTAGTGAGCCGATTGTATCTTTTGTCATGGTAAAACGGATGCCTACCTTTGCACCTGTTTCATTTGCAAGCAGTACAGCTTTTAGTGTCTCTTTAAAGGCACCTTTAAGCCCACGAAAATAATCATGTGTTACTTCATCACCATCAATGCTCACGCCAACATAGTTAAAGGTCTCTGTGATTTTTTTGATATTTCTTTTTGTAAAGTAGAGACCGTTACTTGAGAGGTAGGTAATGATGCCATTTTCTTTACAAAACTCTGCTATCTCAAAGAGATCTTTTCGTGTGAGTGGTTCACCACCTGAGAAGATGATAAACTTGACACCATTTTCTTTCATTTCTAGAATCGTTTTTTTGATCTGCTCGGTTGTCAGAGTATCTACTTCATCAAGTGTAGATTTTGAGTAACAATGCAGGCATGAGAGATTACAACGGTTCGTAAAGTTCCAAATAGCAATACTGCCATCAAGTATGCGTTCTTTTCTATCTTCTACTACAGAAGATATGAGATTTGAGAGACGAAACATTATTTCACTCCTTTAAATGAAAGGATATAGTCACTAATGCTTTGAAGCTCATCATTATTAAGATGAAACTGTGTCATTACTGAGCGTTTGTATCCAAAAGCTTTATACATTTTTTTTGGTGATTGAATATATGCAATGATTTGTGCTTTTGTTCTTTTTTTTGCTATTTCTGAAAAGGGTGGTCCAAAAGCCATAGAGGTCTGATGGTGACATCCCCAGCAATACTCTTGAAAAACCTTTTTTCCATCAAGTTTTTGTGCTGATAAAAGTGAGACTAAAAACATCATAATAAGGAGAATTTTTTTCATACTAAATCTTTCTGTTTTCTTATATATATTCTAGCAAAACTAAGCTTGAAAGAGAGCTTAGAAAACCCATAAAATAGGGAGAATTTTTTAATTTTAGAAGTTTGAAATATTATAAGATAAAATTATGAAAATTGATTTGATACATATCAAGAGTAAGAGTAGTGAAAAAATAATGTTAGAGAAGTATTTCTCCCTCAAAGGGGGAGAAAAAATTAAGCACCAGGGATAGATTGACGATGCTCAATAGAATAAGTAAATGTTGGTGTTGTTAAACCTGTAATATATTTAACAAATTTACCAGTTTTTGCTTCATAGATACCAATACGACCTGCATTCCATTCAGAAACCATTGTCCAGTGACCATGATTAGCAGGTTCAGCGTGTAAGATTCTCGGAATCACAACTTTACCGTTTTTATCTTTAACAGTTGGAACTTTCCAGCTATAAAGTACTTTATGTGTTACAGGATCTGTAATTGTACCTCTTTTTGTTCCTACTGTTAAGATTCTATCTGTTTCTAGAGTTTGTTTGTTGATAAGATAAATTTTGTTCCAGTTCGCAGGACCACCAAGTACACAGTCTGACCAAATAAATGGAGTATGTTCACTTGTACCAACGAAAAGACCACCACCAGCAGTTCTGACATGTGCTACAACATCCCAGTTACTGTCCCAAATAACAACATCTCCAACATTCATACTGTTTGTAGCATAAAGTTGTCCATATCTGTCATTATACCAAGATGAACCTTGACCTGGGTGTGGCTTAGAACCTGGACCTGTATAGACTTTTGCAACTAAAGATTTTGTTTTAAAGTCTACAACACCCATTACATCACTTCCTTGTGATGCTTGCATAAGGTAACGACCAATTTCTTTACCTTCGTTCTCAAAACCATCATGTAAGATTTTACCAATATTTGGAATATCCCCGACAATTGGGAAATTTGGTTTAGAATAGTCTACAATGTAAACATGTCCAGCATCTTTAAGTGCAAATGCAATGTACGGACCATATGGTGTATCATAAATACCTGCAACACGACTAGAACCGATATCTCCATCCATGTTAATTACACTTGAAGTTGGATAAACTTTAAGTGGTTCTAATGTCATGGCATCCATTAAGATTGCTCCACCTGGAACATAATTACCAGCCATTAAATATTTTCCATCAGGTGAAACGGCAAGACCACGAGAATCAGAGCCTACCTGTACTTGTGCAATTTTTTGCTGACCGTGAGATGCAAGGTCAAACATCGTAACTAATCCAGAACGTGAAATTGAGTAAGCATATCGAGGTTGACGTTTATTTGTTACAGTAACGTGTACTGCAAATCCAGCTGGATGTTTAGAAAGAATTTTACCACTTGTTCCATCAATAAACACAACACGAGCAGCATCACGTTCTGTAACAAAACAGATATCTGTAACATGTTTTACATCTACAGCATGAGGATATTTTTTGAGAAGTTCCATTCTATCATTGAGCTTTTTCCAACCTTTTTTAACTGCATCAAGTGTTAAAACTTGAATTTTTTTACCTTTAAAGTGTTGGAGATAATCAACCATTTTTTGTGCATCTGCTTTATTCATTTTTTCAGAAAATGGAGGCATAGCAGTTCCTGGTCTACCATTTAAAATAGTTGAAACTAGCATATATGAATTTTTTTTAGCAATTTTATCTGGACGTAAATCTGCTCCGACCCCTCCTTCATGGTTTGGACCGTGACATCCCTGGCACTCTTTTTCGAACATTTTTTCAACATCCATATTTGATGTACCAGCAAAAAGACCTGAACTAACAACAGCCAATGCCGCAATAGACATTACTAATTTATTTAATCTCATTTTATTTCTCCTTCAATAAGATATAAAAAAGGGCCATAATGGCCCTTGTGTTTAACTCTCTTCTTCTAAACGTTTTTTCTCTTGGAAATAGATCCAAATCATAGGTAAAATAATTATCGTATGAAGAAAAATCGTTAGTGTTAATGGACCTTGGTTGAGCCAGCCAAAAAAGCTAGGCACAACATCTGTAAATGGTTCAAACATTGTTTCTCCTTATCTCTCATGTACTGGATTTTTTCCAGTAGTAAGTAAATCTTTTGCTAAAAATAGGAAACCTGTGAATGTTACAACACCCATAATAAGTCTCCAATCCATTGCTTGTGTAAACCACACACCACTTTGACCATCAAAGTATGCTGCCCATGTTGCACCCATTTGAGCACGAGATACAAGGACTTGTACATATCCGGCAATAGTCAGTGCAACTGTCATACCTACAACACCACCTGTGATTAAACTCACGCCCCAAATAGAAGCTTTCGTATGTTTAAGTACTTTGATTCCATTTGTACCTTGTACAGCAATATACATCATACCTACAAGAATAGTCGCATAAGCACCAAAGAATGCTAAGTGTCCGTGTGCTGATGTAAACTGTGTACCGTGAGTATAGAGGTTTACTTGTGGTAGTGTATGGAAAAATCCCCAGATACCTGCACCTAAGAAGTTACCAAATGCATTGAGTACAAACCATGTAAATGCAGGTTTATTGTTGATAACTGATTTAACATTGTATTCATCAGTATGCTCTTCACACATTTCAGCACCTTGTGTTTTCCCCCAGTCATATAGAACGTGAATGAACATAGCAACAAGTGGCAGTGGTTCTAGAGCTGAGAACAATGCACCAATTTCCCACCAGTACTCAGGTGTACCAATCCAAAAATAGTGGTGACCAAGACCTAAGATACCTGAACCAAATAACATTGCAACTTCGATCCATAACCACATTTCAACTACTTTACGGTGTGCACCGATCATAGTAATAAGTCCGTATGCTGCAATCGCACCAACAAAAACTTCCCATGTAGCTTCAACCCATAAGTGGATTACCCACCACCACCAGTATTGATCAACAGAGATATTGTCTGTAAAGAACATACCAGCTAAGTAAAGACCAGCAAAAGCAATCATATCAGCCATAAGTACTGTTACAATTCCAGTTTGTCTACCTTTCATACCTGTAAGGAAAAGATTTGCAACAAATCCAAGTGCAACTACAACAATTCCCCAGTCAGCCCAACGTGGAGCTTCAATATACTCACGACCTTCTGTAATGAACCAGATAGTTGTTTCATCTGCAGGACCTACTTGAACAAGGAGGTATACAAGAACGACAACAACAATTGCAGCTGCAAAGATCCAAAATAGAAGTTTTCCTATTTTAATACCAATAGTCTCGATTCCTGTTTCATCTGGTAGTAACCAGTAAACAGAACCAAACATTGCAAAAACCATCCATACAACAAGTGCATTGATGTGTAAAATTCTAGCAATTGAGAAGTCTAGTATTCCGTATAGAAAACCAGGCATAACATATTGAATTGCTGCTACTAAACCAAAAAGTAATTGTGCGCCAAATAAAATTGCTGCAAAGGTAAAGTACCATGTTGCTAATTGTTTTGACTCTGATGTTAAATGATTATTTGCCATTGATAGCTCCTTGCATATGTCCAAAGTTTCTAGGGAAACCATTTGTGTCTATTGACGACATATGTTTTAAAAATGCAACCAAACCAATTGCTTCTTCTTTTGTAATACCAAGATTTGGCATCATACGCGCATGAGTTGCAAATTGGTCAGGATGCTGTAAGAATGCAGCCATTGCTTCTTCTTTTGTATTTTTCCCTGTTAAAGCTTGCATTGCACCATCTGGACCCCATGCCGGATCTAACCAAGCTTTTGTTAAATCTGGTGCATAATATGCGCCATTTCCTAATAATGTATGACAATCCATACAGTTTTTAGCCTGCGAAGCCAGTTTCCCTAAGTGGAGTAGTTTCCCCGCTTCTTCTTCACTCCAGTCATCACGACCAAAGAATTTCTCTTTTTCTTGAAACAGTGAGTTTCCTTCGCCGTCATTTCCACCGATAACCGGTACTTCATGACCACGTTTAGAACTCATTTCATATGTGATTTTATAGTTAATTACTGTTGGTCCTGGAACCCGTTTAACTACACCGTCTTTTAGATCTTGATCATTTCCCATTGCAATTTGTGCTGATGTATCAAACGTCAACCAAATTAATAAAATTGATGCAAAACCTGTAACCCAAGTTGCTGACCGACGCCAGAAACGATTATCACTCCATACAGATTTCTTTGCCACTCTGTCCTCCTATAAATTTGTCATTATGCATATATCAGTGTTCATTTTCTTCATGAACCTGATGTTGCATATAATAAACTGCAAATGGTAGTAAAAACAGACCAATTGCAGCGACAACTAACGCTTTTGCAGTAAAATCACCAACATGAATCAAACTACCCATAAGGTAGAGACAATAGGCGGTCAATGCCCAAAAAGAGTAAGCTATAATCATAGCCCACGGTTTTAAGAGCTTGACTTTTACTGCTGTATATATACCAACATAAACCCCTCCAAAAACTAACACAAGTGCAGACGATACAAAGATAGGTAGAAAATCATCTACTGCAATCTCCGGTCTGATGACTGATGGGTCTATCATAACAACTCCCTTAAACTTTTGTTAGATTTTAGAATCATATGTAGTGTATAAGTTTTGCGACGAAAATAGATTGATTTAAATCAATTATTACGATTTTGTAATAAAATTTGTAGAATTTTTAACGGAAATGTTACCAAAGACAAAAAAGAGTTATTTGTCTTGGAGATAAGTAGTGATTGTGTGGACTAAAGTAGTAAGTTCTGTAGTATATGTTTGAAGAAGTGAATCAATATCGTTTTCTTTATTATAGATAACACTTTTTAGTTTTTGTGCGATTTGTGTTAATTTTGTAGCACCGATGTTCGCTGCTACGCCAATAATATCAAGAAGTAATTTATCGGCTTCTTGGAGTTGATTATTGTGTATCAATTTTGTAAGTTCTTGAGCACTGTTTGTGTAGTTTGATAAAAATTCTTGCAGTATCTCTTTATAAAAGTTTTCATCGCCACCACAAATATATAAACCTTCTTCTGTATCGAGTGATGTGTTTGGCATATCATGATTTTGTATATTTGTATAGGCATAAAGAACATCATATAAAGCATCCATCTTGAGAGGTTTTTCAAGATGTTCAACCATTCCTGCTTCTTGCATTTTTCGTATATCATTAGCAGCAGTATCTCCACTGAGGGCAATAACAGGTATATGGTTGTACTCTGGATTCATACGAATCTTTTTTGTTGTTTCAAAGCCATCAAGACGTGGCATATGTGCATCCATAAGAATAAGTGAAAAATTATTGTCATGTTGTAAAATTTCCAATGTTTCAATTCCATCATCTGCCATGACAATTTCAATACCACTCTCTGCAAGCAGACCTTGGATGACTTTTTGATTAATAATATTGTCTTCAGCGATAAGAATACGAGTACCTTGAAACTCTTTAAAGTCATCTTTTATGATTTTTTGATGTGATGGAACATCCCTTTTTTTATAGGCTTTTTTAGTCGTGTGGGTTGGAGTATCGACTTCTTTAATAAGTGCTTCATCAACGCCAAAGTCACCTTCTTCAGCTCCTTCAAGAATAATCTCTTCTATTTGTTCTTGTTGTTCTTGTGAGATTTCTTTGTTACTTTTGATCTCTTGTGTCTCTTGAATGTTTTCTTTCTTTGTAAGTTTTTCATCAACTTTTTCAAGTTCTTTTTCTCTTTCTTGCTTTTTTTTGTTACGTTTTAGAAGCACCACAAGATATAAGGATAAAAAGAGAATAAGAAGACCGATAAGTTCATTTTGATATTGTGTCAGTAGTTCCATAGCTTCTCTTTTCATATAATTTTGCTTAATCATACAGTATAAAAAATTAAACCTAAATCAAATTTGGGGTATAATCACTAAAAAATTTATAAAGGCTGTTTTTGCAAGAAATTCCACATATTCCGGTTTTATACAGAGAAGTTACTGAAGCATTTGAAGGAATTGAAGATGGTATAGTAATCGATTGTACGATGGGATATGGAGGACACTCTTCTATGATTTTAGAGTCCAATCCAAATATTAAACTCATAGGTATAGATCAAGACCAGACTGCCATTGACTTCTCTACAAAGCGACTTGAGAAGTTTGGTGATAGGGTAGAGATACGAAAAGGGCGCTTTTCAAAAGTCATCCAAGATATCCTGCGTGAGTATGATAAGAGCTCTATAAAAGGGATACTTGCAGATATCGGTGTCTCCTCTTTACAACTTGATCAAAAAGAGAGAGGTTTTTCGTATGAGAGTGATACACTTGATATGCGTATGGATAAAGATGCAGACAAAGATGCTGCAAGTGTTGTCAATAACTACTCTCAAAATGAACTTGAAGATATTTTAAGAGAGTACGGAGAGTTACGTAACTATAAACAAGTGGCAGCTAAAATCGTACAAAACAGACCTTTTACATCGGCAAAAGAGCTTGCTGAGAAGTTAAAACCTTTTTTACCAAGAGGTAAAAAGATTCACCCTGCAACACTGCTTATGCAGGCTATCCGTATAGAGGTAAATGATGAACTCGGTGAGTTGCGTGAGCTCCTAGGTGCCATAGAAGATGCCAAACTGTCTCATGCAAAGGTAGCTATCATATCGTTTCACTCTTTAGAAGATAGAATCGTCAAGCAGACTTTTGCTCGTTGGGCAAAGTCATGTATCTGTCCTGCGGAGGCTTTTCGTTGTGAATGTGGTAACAATCACAATCTAGGAAAGATCATCACACGCAAACCCATTACTGCAAAAGATGATGAGCTCAAAGAGAATGCCAGAAGCCGCAGTGCAAAGATGCGTATTTTTGAGATGGATAACGAGGAGTAGAAGGTGAGTGCAAAACATGAGCTTTTAGATGAGATAGAGAGTGTTGTCTCACGTAAAAAGCGTCTTGATTTTAACTACTTTCTTTATATGCTGCTCATACTGCTCTTTGTAGGGATGTTTGCTTTTCCAAAGATATACATTACACAACAGATCTATTATAAAAGCAGAGATATTGCCAAACTGAAAATAGAGTATGAAACGCTCAAAGAAGAAAACAAGCTTATAGCAGCATCAGTAGAGTCTATCAAGTTTAAAAACCAGATACTTGATACGATGTTTGACTAAAGTTATTTGAGGAAAAAGATTGATTCGTAAATTTATAGAATTTGCCATAGACAAACCACTGTTAAATCATATATTACTGATTTTTATTTTTTTACTTTCCATTTTCGCCTATATCAATATACCAAAAGAGATCTTTCCTCCGATGAATATGGACAAGATTACCATCAAGGGTGCTTATATAGGAACTTCTGCTGATATTTTGGACAAGATGGCTGTACAAAACATTGAAGATGGCCTGCAAAATATTGATGCGCTCAAAGAGATAACCAGTACGATAAAAAACGGCTCATTTATCATCAGTGCAGATATCAAAGAAGGATCTGATAACATCATCGTTTTAAATGATGTCAAAGATGTTGTCAGCAGCATCAAAAAAGATCTCCCAGCAGATATGAATGAGCCTGTTGCCAAGATAAAAACACACGCTTTTCCTTTAGTACTTATCGCACTCTCAGGAGATGTTTCTAAAGAAGAGCTCTTAGTACGTGCAGATGAGCTAAAACGAGAGCTCTCAAAGTTTAAAGAACTTAGTGACATTACCATTCGTGGTGATGCTGATGAAGAGCTTGATATCACGCTAAACTATCAAAAGATAGAAGCATATGGGTTGCGAAGCTCTGATGTTGTGAATGCCATCAGCAACATCAGCTCAATCTTTCCAATAGGAACAATCAAACAAAAAGCAAAGCATCTCTATATCTCAACATACAATGGTGAAAAAACTGCGAAAAAAGTAGCAGATACCATCATCCATGTAGGTAATCAAAGTATTCGCATAGGAGATATCGCTGATGTTGCCTTTAAGCTTAGCGATGAGGTAGAACTCTCTCACTATAATGGTGTACGAAATGTCTCTATCAATGTAACCAAAAGTAAAAACGGCAATGCCATTGCTTTGGTAAAAGAGATACGTAAACTCTTAAAAGAGCAAAAAAAGAAGCATCCTGAGTTAAACTATGATATCTATACCGATACCTCTGTATGGATCAAAAATCGTCTTAATGTTGTTTTTTCAAACATAGCTTTTGGTCTGATGCTGGTCTTTTTGGCGATGCTTATCTTTATAAACCGTGGTATTGCTTTTGTCGTAGCACTTGGGATTCCTGTGAGTTTTATGATAGGACTCATTGCTACTGAGCTCTTAGGCGACTCGCTTAATATGCTCTCTTTGCTTGGAGCGCTCATCGCCCTTGGTATGCTGGTAGATGAGGCCATCGTCGTTGCTGAGAATATCTACAGGCACCTAGAAGAGGGAATGGAGCGAAGAGAGGCTGTTATCGTTGGTGCGACAGAGATGTTTCCTGCAGTTCTAACGGCAACACTGACAACAGTTTTTGCATTTTTACCGATGCTTTTGATGACGGGCGAGATGGGGATGTTTATAAAGATCATTCCTATTATGATTACTGTACTGCTGCTCTCTTCTTTGTTTGAAGCGTTTTATTTTCTGCCACTGCATGCACATGATTTTTTACGAGTATCTAAAGAGGGGAGTTTTACGAAAAACTTTTGGAAAAGGATGTATGAACTCTACTCAAAACTCTTACACTTTTTCTTTCGTAAAAAACTCTTCTCACTCATTGCAATAACACTGCTTATCTTGGGTGCGGAGTATATGATGATTAAAAACTCCAAGTTTCAGCTTTTCCCTGACTTTGATAACACACAGGTCTATATCTATGGAAAAGTTAACATTAACAATGAACTGCGTGATACAGAAAAGATAGTTAAGCGTTTAGAAGAGAAGGTTCTGGCAAACATAAATCCTGATGATGTCTCTTCAGTGACCTCTGTTATAGGCTTTAAGATGGACGCAAAAAACAGAGCAGAGTTGGGTGAAAATATGTTTCATATCTTTGTGGATCTGCATGAGCGTGCACCTGCAAACTTTTTTGACAAGTATATAGGTCCATATCTCTCTATAGAGTATGATCCAAAGGTACAAACTCGTACACATGATTCTAAAGAGATTGCAAAACATCTCAAAAAAGTACTTGAGCCGATGCATAAGCTTAAAGATGAAAATGGCAAAGAGCTCTTTGAAGAGCTTGTTGTCAAAGTTCCAGGCGCTGGTGTTGTAGCCCATGATGTAGAGATAGGTCTCAGCTCAAAAGATGGTAAAAATGTTGTACCATATCTCAAAGAGCTAGAAAAAGAGCTAGCTGCTATCAAAGGTGTCTATAACATTGCTGATGATGCAACACTAGGAGAAAAAGAGCTAAAACTACGTGTGAACAAATATGGTGAAGAGTTAGGCTTTAATGAAGGAATCATCTCTAATATTTTACGGGCTTACTACCTTAAAGGTGAATATGGAAAGCTCTTTAAGCTAAGTGGTCTTGTACGCATTAAAATAGAGAGCAACCTAGATAAGACAGTTGATTCTCTGTCGCAGATAACTCTTAATGTTCCAGGGACTACAGAGTTTGTTGCACTAAAAGATATATGTGACTTTGAGTATAAACAGAGTTATGTAACGATAAAAAAAGAGAATGGTAAAAGACTCAAAACGCTCTATGCTTCTTTGGATAAAAAGATCATCACTTCATCAGAGTTGATGCAAAAGATTCAACCGACACTTGAGAAGTTAAAAAAAGAGGGGATTATCGTAGAGATAAAAGGGGAGGAGAAAGAGAACAATAAAAATAAAAGAGAGATGATGCAATCAGCTGTGATTGCAATATTTTTAATTTTCATTACTTTGGTATGGTTGTTTGATTCTATCAAGAAATCTTTAATTGTTATCAGTACAATACCACTTGTACTACTGGGTGTTCTAGTCGGTCATAGCCTAATGGGTATAAACCTTACTATGCCTGGACTCATTGGAGTAGTGGGGCTTGCCGGTGTTGTGGTCAATGATGGACTTATTATGGTTGACTTTATTAAAAGGGCTACAAACACGGAAGATTTGATGAAAAGAGCACAAACAAGACTGCGTCCGATACTCTTAACATCCCTGACAACGGTTCTTGGTCTGTTAACTTTGATATTTTTTGCATCAGGACAGGCGAAGATTTTGCAGCCTATGGCAATATCATTAGGATACGGTATAGCATGGGCAACTATTTTAAATCTCTTGTATGTACCACTACTCTATGCAGTTGTTTATAAAATAAAAGAGATAAAAAAAGAGGAAATAAAAAATGAATTTTGAGATAAGCTATGCAGCTTTTGGAGTGAGACCTTCTGTTGAAAAGCCGATCCCTGAGTTTTTACTTGAAGTAGGTGAAGTGGGTATTCGAGAGCTGGTATCTAAACATTATGATGCTATAAAAAAGAGTTCTATCTATCATCTTTTCCCTCAAGATGATGCTGGGTTTGAGCAGGCAAAAGTACACTCTGCTGATTTTTTCATACAGATTTGTGGGGGTCCTGTATACTTTAACCAAAATAGAGGTGCTCCGCGCATGGTCGGTCGTCATGCTCCTTTTCGTATCGATGCAAAAGCTAGAGAGATATGGCTTAGTCTGTATAAACCACTCTTAAAAGAGTTGCATGAAACAAAGGGTGTTACCGAGCGTTCAATAGAGTCATACTGGAAGTACCTGGATGTATTCTCACTCTGGATGATTAACACACAGTAAAGTAAGTAGTTTATAAGGATTGTGTGAGTATAATTCCGACCTACCAACATAAGTGGGTCCTTAGCTCAGTTGGTTAGAGCTCTCGGCTCATAACCGAGCGGTCCCGTGTTCGAGTCACGGAGGACCCACCATTTAAATATCCCCTATTTATATATTATATACACTTCCCGATTGACTCATAGATGGGCAAAAAGCAAAGGCTACTCATGAGAAATATTTACCTGATTATTGCAAAACAGATTGTTGAAGAAGCAGGAAAAATCATAAAAGAAGCACGTGAAACAAATACCTTCTCTTATGAATTTAAAGAAGATGATACTCCTATAAGTAATATTGATCAACAGGTTCAAGACTATATGACAAAACGACTTAAAGACAGTTTTGACATTCAGGTAATGGGTGAAGAGCAGTGTGAAAATATTGATAGAAGCAAACCTTACTGGGCGATTGATCCTATTGATGGGACATGGGCATTTATCACCCATGAAAATACCTCTGCAATCAACCTCTCTTTGATTGAGAATGGTGAGGTTATTGTCGGTATAGTCTTTAACCCTTTTACCAATGAGTTCTTTCAAACTGAAAAGGGTGCACGCTCATACATTGGGATGCTGACTCTGCCTCTGCGTGAGAACAAAACTGTAGCCGTTGTGAACTTCAAACCGGAGCGTTATCACCCGATTGTTAAAAGTCTCAATCAACTCTTTAAAGAAGATAAGGTTAAAAAACTGACATCTATAGGCGGGAGTATCACATACTCTATGTGTATGGTTGCTAAAGGGGCTTATAGTAACTATATAGCATATTTTCCCAAAGCCGCAAATCCATGGGATCTCTCTGCTGCATGTTTGATTATAAAGAATGCGGGAGGTTTTGTGACAGACTTGGAAGGGTGTGAGATAGATCCTATTGGACATCAAGGCTATATTGTTGCAAGTGCAAATGAAAAAGCCCGCGATGATTTTTTAGCGATGATCAATCCGCTTTTGGAAGGCCAAACTTCTGCGTGATAAGTTCACCTTCATCGTTAAAAAAGAGGTAGTAGAGCAGATCTTTTTTGACAGAAAGCTCTGCTAGGTAGCGAAGTGCTAAGTTGGCCTGTAGTGAGGCTATGTGCATAACAATAGGTGCAGCAATACCGGCCGGTGTTTTTTGGATGATCTTAAAGTTGTCTGAAAATGATGATGCTTCAATGAAAGCAACCTGACCATGAAATGCTTCTACACTACCATATACCCATGGAATATTTTTTTCTTTTGCATAAGCATTGATCTGTGCACGTGTCGGGAGATTGTCAGTCGCATCTAAAATGAGATCAACATCAATACCTTTTTTTGCCCAATTCTCAAAGTCACACTCATGTGCTATAGCAATTGTAAAAGGACAGCGCTGCTCTATAATCTGAGCATTGATAACTGCTTTGTTTTTACCTTCATCACCTGTTTTAAAAGCGATTTGTCTATGTATATTATGCAAACTCACTTCATCAAAGTCCACCATATGGATCTCTCCGATCCCACTTGCACCAAGTGCAAAGGCCAAAGATGAACCAAGCCCACCTGAGCCAATAATAACTATCTTTTTAGTTTGTAGCAGTTGTTGCGTCTCTTCGCCCCATAGTTGGACTTGACGGTGAAAATATTGCATCATAAGTTTTTCCTTTTGTTAAGAGCTTCTCTAAATCCCCATCTTTTTCTTGCCTGAAGTACTTCACTGTGTTGCATATCTACTATCATAAGCTCTTCACTGTTACCTAGGTGCGTGAGCAACTCACCATTGGGATCAACAAGGATAGAGTCTCCATAAAATTGCCATGTATTCTGCTTCTCTTGATACTCCCCTATACGGTTGGCACGAAGAACGTAGAAGTTATGTGTAAAGGCACGCATGGAAATAAGTGCCTTCCATCGATCGTATGAGTCAAATGTAGATACGGAAGGAACGAGTAAACAATCAATGTTTTTTGTATCTAAGAGCTCAAAAAATGTATCGAAGTGGAGTTCAAAGCCATTCATAACAGCAAATTTAAAACCATCGATTTTAAAGATAAGTGGAGTATGTATGGGTTCTATAGGATTTGCAAAGAACTTCTCTTCATTCCAGTGTGGATAGTTGATAAGGACTTGCTGGTTATAGTATGCCGTGGATGCCGGTGCAAACTTGGCAACACTTTTATAGACTTTTTCTTTTTTTACAAGGACTATGGGAGCAATAATAGTTATCTTGTATGTTGCAGCTAGATCTTTGAGAATCTTGATCTGATGTTGTGCTTGTTCTTGGATCATTCCAGGTGCCATTTTTTCAAGCTCTTTAAAAAAAGGGTTTAAGATATACTCCCCAAGAACCAATACTTTAACATCTTTTTTATGTGCGATACGGATATAGTTGTAAAGTTTTGTAGAACTCATACCTTGTGAGCTGAGTTGAAGAACTGCTGCACGCATTAGGAAGCTTTTATCTCTTGGATTTTGAGCTGCGCCTCTTCAAGCATCTTTTGTGCATCTTGGAGCTCACGCATACCTTCTTCATACGCTTTTACACTCTCTTCAAGTGTAACTTCCGGTTTCATCAGTGTTTCTAGTATCTTTTTTGCATTTTCTAGTTTTTTTTCAAAGTTCTCTTTAGCCATTGAGTGCATCCTTTATGTATGTGTCAAATTTATCAAGCTCGACTAAAAAAGCATCATGCCCGTAGTCACTTGCAACATCTATGTAGTCATAGTTTGTTTTTCCGAGTTTAGCAAGCTCATCTGCTATCTCTTTCATCTCAAAGTTTTTAAAGAGTATGTCATTTTCAAAACTGATAAGATAAAGCTCTGCACTAATACGACTGAGTGCTTCACTGAGTGAATCAAAGCCACGTGAGATATCGTAGATATTGATCGCTTTTGTAATGTAAAGGTATGTTAAAGGATCAAACCACTTTGTAAAGTTGTAGCCGTTGTACTCCAAGTATGACTCTACCTGAAACTTTCCAAAAAGCTCATACAAACCATCTGTAAGTTTATAGTCACGCCCAAATTTTCTACGCATAGACTCAGGTGATAAGAAGCTGATATGTCCTGCCATACGACCTATGGCCATACCTGCAAGCCCTTGCTCTTTAATAATATCAGGATCATAATAGCCCTGTTTAAAGTCAGGATCTTTTAAAATTGCTTCCTGTGCCACTTTGTTAAATGCAATAGCCCATGGTTGTGTTGCGTGAGTGGTAGCTAGTGCGATGATTTTATTGGCAAAGTTAGGGTAGTGAATAGCAAACTGCAGAGCCTGCATACCACCCATACTTCCACCAATGATAGCATGAACTCTGTGAATATCGAGTCTGTCAAAAAGGATACGTTGCGCTTTTACCATATCTTTGATGCTGATTACCGGAAACTTGTAGCGATATGGCTCTTGGTAAGGGTGAGAAGGGCTCATAGGTCCGGTTGAGCCAAAACAGCTCCCTATTACATTGGAGCAAATTACAAAGTATTTGTCTGTATCTATCGCTTTGCCACTGCCGATGAGTCCATCCCACCAACCGGGTTTGCTTTCATCTTCATAGGTACCTGCAGCATGATGGCTTCCTGTGAGTGCATGACAGATGACAACAACATTGCTTTTGTCTTCATTGAGCTCGCCATAAGTCTCATAAGTGATGTCGTAAGGCTCTAAGATACGTCCACTCTCTAGGTAGAGTGGATTGGTAAAGTGTTCAGTATGTGTCTGCAGGTTCAAATTCATAATGCAATTTTAGCAAAAATGGCTTAAACTACGCGTCAAGTGCTTGAGCAAGGTCAGCAATAAGATCTTTTGGGCTCTCTAAACCAACAGATATACGAATAAGTCCCTCTGGCACACCACAAGCAACAAGCTCTTCATGAGAGAGTTGTTGGTGCGTTGTAGAAGCTGGATGAGTAATGATTGATTTTGAGTCACCAATGTTTACTACAAGTGAATAGAGTTTTGTAGCATTGACTATCTTTTCTGCCTCTTCTAAAGAAGATACTTCAAAACTAAGCAGTCCACTACAAAGTCCATCTTCAAAATATTTTTGGGCATTTGCAAAATTGGCATTGCTTTTTAGTCCAGGGTAGTTTACTTTTTTTACCTTTGGATGTGCTTCAAGAAACTCCGCAAGCATTAAAGCGTTACGTGAGTGCTCTTTCATACGAAGTGAGAGATGCTCCATTCCCTGAATGAAGAGCCATGCATTAAACGGAGAGAGTGCAGCGCCAAGATCACGAAGCAGGGCAAGTCTGGCTCTGAGTGTAAAGGCAGGCAGCCCTGTCTCTGTATAGATAAGACCATGGTATGATGCATCTGGCTCATTAAAGTGTGCATAACGAGGATTTGCTTTGAGTTTCTCATTAAGACCTTTTCTCTCAACCAAAATCCCACCAATAGCAAGCCCTTGACCTGTAGTATATTTACTTGCACTGTGTACAGTAATGTCTGCACCCCACTCAAAAGGGCGACAAAGTACAGGTGTTGCTACTGTGTTGTCAACAACAGTTAAAATTCCATGAGCATTGGCAATGGCAGTGATAGCTTCAATGTCTGCAACATCAATGCTTGGGTTTGTAAGGCTTTCAAAAAAGATTACTTTTGTCTTTTTATCGATGAGCGATTCGAGCTCTATCATGTTGTGTACATCAAAAAAACGAGCTTCAATACCAAAGCGTTTGAGTGTATGTGCAGTCTGCGTGAGGCTTCCACCATAGAGCTGTTTTGCACAGACGATGTTGTCTCCTGCCTCTGCGGCATTTACCATGGCAAAAAAGATAGCACTCATACCACTGGCTGTTGCAAGGGCAGCTTCACCACCCTCAAGTGTTGCAAAGCGTTTTTCAAACACTTCAGTTGTCGGATTGTTAAGGCGTGTGTAGATATTGCCAAGCTCTTTGAGTGCAAAAAGATTAGCAGCATGTTCTACATCACGAAACTCATAAGCAGTTGTTTGATAAATCGGTACTGCCATAGTTCCTTGTGCATCTTTTTCATAGCCTGCGTGGAGTGCTAGTGTTTGTAAATCCATAGTGTTCCTTTTTATTATTTGCGTGTTTCTTCTTTTAGTTTTTCTAAAAATTCAAGTATATTTTTTTGGTAGAGATAGGTATCTTCGTTTTGTGCATACTCTAAAAAGCTTTTTAAATCTTCTATATCTATTTTGCTAGCATATCTAGGTACAATCTTGAGCTCTTTTTGAATCCTTTCAACAAGATAGTCAAGATTTAAGTTATTATTCTTTTTTATTTTTTCAACAAGCTCTTTTGTTGTTAAAAGTAAAAGGTTTGCACGATCTTCATCATTGTTGTAGATTTTAAGTGCCAACTCTTTCACTTTGATAAAATTATCAACACTGGGTTTGTCATTTGCTGCAATTATGAGTGCAAATAGTTTTGCTCGAAACTCTAGTGAACCATGGTGGTGTACAAAAATCTCTCTAAAAGCATTAAAAAAATGGTGTTTTATTCTAAAAGCTAAATTCATTTTCTTTCCTCACGCAGTATTATACCAATAAGTCGATAAAATGGTATAATTGCAAAAAAATTATACAGGACGATTTAATGGGTAGAGCATTTGAGTATAGAAAAGCATCAAAACTAAAAAGATGGGGGGCAATGTCTAAGTTGTTTCCTAAACTAGGAAAAGTCATTACCATGGCAGCAAAAGAGGGTGGAATGGATCCAGATCTAAACCCTAAACTTCGTACGGCAATACTCAATGCCAAAGCGGAGAATATGCCAAAAGATAACATTGAAGCAGCTATTAAGCGTGCAGCAGCAAAAGATAGTGCTGATATGAAAGAGGTAAATTTTGAAGGAAAAGCACCACACGGTGTACTTCTTTTCATAGAGTGTGCAACAGACAATAATACACGTACAGTTGCAAATGTAAAGAGTATTTTAAACAAAAATGGTGGTGAGATGCTTACAAACGGCTCTTTGGAGTTTATGTTCTCACGTAAAGCACTTTTTGAGTTTGAACTCAAAGAAGGTATGGATTTAGAAGAGTTAGAACTTGAACTCATCGACGCTGGTCTTGAAGAGATCGAAGAAGAAGATGGCCTAGTACTTGCTACTGCTGACTTTACATCTTTTGGTACGATGAATGAAGCACTTGAAGGTATGGGTATTGAGATTAAAAAAGCAACACTAGAACGTATTGCAAATACTCCTATTACGATTACTGAAGAACAGCAAGCAGATATAGATAAAATTTTAGAGCGTTTAGAAGATGATGAGGATGTACAAAAAGTTTATACTAACTTAGCATAATTTATGCAGTACATACAAAAGCACTACACAGATACTTTAGAGGTGAAGCAATCAAAATTTATTGCTCACCTTATTCCTTATGCAGATTATGAATCCACATTACAAGAACTACAGCAAAAACATCCAAAAGCACGGCATTTTGTTACAGCATACAGACACTTAAATGAGTATGGGCAGATCGTAGAGTCATCGAGTGATGATGGGGAACCAAAGGGCACTTCCGGAAAACCATCTTTAATGGTATTACAAGGTAAAGAGTTGATCAATACAGCTGTAATAATAGTACGTTACTTTGGTGGCACCAAACTTGGTACTGGGGGTTTGGTAAGAGCCTACAGTGATGCTGTAAATTTGGTTATAGACAAAGCAGAACTTTTTTCCTATAAAAAGTTAGTAGAAAAAATTATCTCATGTGACTACACTGATATAGGAAAAGTTGAGTATGCGTGCAGAAGTGAAAATGTTATCATACAAAAAAAGACTTTTGAGTCTAAAGTGACCTTTATTATTGAAGCTCCAACAAAACAGATGGAAAGTTTATTGCAAAAGCTTGATAGAGTTATCACAATAGAAAGATGAAACAGTAAGAAGGAAGAATGTTTTTACATTCCTCCGTTGACTGCGTTTCCAAGATCCCACATAGGTAAGAAGATACCAAGTGCTAAGAGGATAACCATACCAGCTAAAATAAGAAGCATAATAGGTTCAATTGCTTCACTAAGACCATCAATGATTGCATCAAATTTCATTTTGTAATACTCTGCAACTTTTTTAATCATGGTCGAGAGTGTACCACTGTCTTCACCGGCACGAACCATTTGAATAATCATATTTTCAAACAGACCTGTCTCTTCAAGGCCTCTGTAGAGAGTATCCCCTTTTTGGACAGCACCACGAACTGTCATAAGTTTTTGTTTAAGTGGTAAGTTGTCAATCATACCAATTGCAGTATCAAGTGCTTCTGCAATAGGAATACCAGCACGGATAAGTTCTGAAAAGACAAGTGTAAAACGACTGAGTGTTGAGTACATAATGATGTTTTTAATTAAATATGTTTTTAAGAGGAATTGATGCCATTTATAGCGAAACTCCTCACTATTATCCAGAGCATATTTGAAAATAAAATAAAAAACACCTATACCTGCTAAAATATAGAGTCCATAGTTATTAAAGACATACTCTAAGTAGAGGAGTATTTGTGTTGGCAGAGGGAGTGTAGCATGGAGATCTTCAAAGATTTTTTTAAATTGTGGTACAACATAAACAATAAGAATTGTAAATGCAATCGCCATGGCAATCATAACGTTACGAGGGTATGCCATTGCTTTTTTAAACTTGATCATATTCGCACGTATCTCTTCAAGCATATTGGCAAGAGAATAGAGTGCTTCATCAAGTTGTCCTGTCTGTTCTCCAAGTGATACCATGGCTATTGTTAAGTTACCTACTTCAAAACGAAAGTTTTCAAGTGCTTTTGAGAGTGAATTACCGGCATTAATATCTTCCGCAACTTTTGAAAATACAGTTTTGAGTGCTTGGTCTGTAGTCGCTTCTGCAATTTCTGCAAGTGATTCATTGATAGAGATCCCTGCATTTGTCATTACTGCCAATTGTCTAATAGCAGCAATGAGTGCATCAGGCTTTATTTTTTTCTTTTTAAGGTTTTTTAGAAAGTTTGCTTTAAAACGTTTGAAACGATCTTCAAGTGGTTCAGCTGCTTCAACAACTTTGATGATAATACTACCTTCACCATGTTTTAAGCGTATATGTTTTTTTGCTGCTTGCTTATCTTCGGCATAGAGACCTACTTCAGTCTTTTTCCCTTGTTTCATTATAGTTGCTACAAAATACTTCATCCTTTTGCCACCTTCAATACCTCTTCAATGCTTGTTACCCCATCAATTGCTTTTTGCAATCCATTGTGAAAAATTGGAATAAATCCCTCTTTCTTTGCCTGTTCAAGCATCGCCTCTTTTGATGCTCCTTTTGCTATGAGCGTAGAGAGCTCTTCAGAGATGTTTAAAACCTCACAGATCATTTCTCTTCCCATATATCCTGTTCCAGCACACTCTTTACACCCTTTACCTTTGTAAAAAACTGTTCCCTCCGGAACACTTTCTGAGATCTCTTCAAGTACTGAAGCTGAGAGTGTATCGACCTCTTTACAATGTACACAAATTTTTCGAACAAGTCTTTGCGCCTGAATAGCAACAAGTGCACCACTGATAAGGTAGTGTTCAATTCCCATATCTGCCATACGAGGAATGGCACTGATTGAGTCATTTGTGTGGAGTGTTGAAATTACCAAGTGACCTGTAAGTGCAGCTTTAATAGCAATCTCTAGTGTCTCTTGGTCACGAATCTCCCCGATCATAATCTTATCTGGATCCTGACGTAAAATAGAACGCAGAGCATCAGCAAAGGAGAGACCAACTTTAGGATTGACCTGTACCTGTTGAATAAGGTTCATTCTATACTCAACCGGATCTTCAACGGTAATAACTTTATCTTCTACATTTCTTAGTTCATTTAAAGCACCATAAAGTGTAGTTGTTTTACCTGATCCTGTTGGACCAGTTACGAGGATAATGCCGTATGGAGCTTGCAGACCTTTTATGAACTTTTGATAACTTTGTGCATCCATACCGGCTTCTTCAAGTTTAACGAGTGCTTTTTGCTTGTCAAGTACACGCATAACGATTGATTCACCATAAAGAATCGGTAGAGTTGAGATACGAAAATCATACTCACGTGAGCCAACAGAAGTAGAGAAACGACCATCTTGTGGTTTTCTTTTCTCTGCAATGTCAAGATTTGAAAGTAGCTTTAGACGTGATGCAAGCGGTGGATAGATATCTTTTTCAAAAATAAACATCTCTGTAAGTTTTCCATCAACACGACCTCTTACAACACAGTTGCGCTCAGTTGGTTCTATGTGAATATCACTTGCACGGCTGTTGATACATGTCTTTAAAATAACATCAATAAGTTGTAAAATGGAAGAGGCCTCTTGTTGCTCTTCAAGTGTTGTTATAGAGTTGAGCTCATCACGAATTCTTCCAACTAAATCTTTAACACTATCTTTTAAGGCAATTTTATAAAGGTATGAGGAGATCTGTTTTTTTGTAGCAAGTGCAATTTTAAGAATTTTTTTCGGAAAAAGTCTTTGTATGGCTTCTTGTGCATCAATATCAAAGGGATCGTTCATTGCAACAGTGATACTCATATCATCCATAGAAATTGGTATAGCATTAAATTTTTGGAGTTGATTGAGTGGAACTTTACTGATAAGTTTATAGTTCATATCGATAGAATCAAGATCTACAAACTTAAGGTCTAATTCTTCGGCTAGTTTTTGCAGAACTGCACTCTCTTGAATATAATCATAATTATCAATAATATCTAGGTTATATTCACCTTCACGTACCTTTTGGACAATAAAACGAATCAATCGATCCATTGTCATAAAACCAGAAAGTGTAATATCTCGCAAGATAAGGTTTTCTGCAATACCTTTGGCTAATAGTCTCTCAACTTGGCCTTTCATAATGGAGCCGTTTGCCAGTAGGTCAGTTGTTATTCTATCCACAAATGCTCCTTACCAGTATATATGTCGTTTTGTCATTATTGTATCATAATACTCTTCAATGACCATTTTTGTAACATATCTCTCTTTAACAAGATAGAGCTTGTAACTTATTTTTGGATTTTCTTTATCTTCAAAAATATAATATTGGTGTTTTTTCTGATTTTGTACTTTTGTATAGAGGTCAAATACCTTGGACAATACATAATCTGTAGAAGGTACCTTTAATGAACTAATATCATAGTTGTCAACAAGTGCATGATAGAGCAGCTTTTTTTGCATCAGAATCACTGAAAAATATGCAGCATTGGCACGGGCTTCTTTTGAGTGTTTTAAGGTTGTAGTCGGGATGGCTAACCTATCAATATAATCTGCATTTAAACATGAAAATCCATATAATGATACAAAAGACTCATCTTTTTTATACTTAGAAAAATTATCAAATCCTAGTCTACAAGCCTCTTTGAACTTTTTATTTTGATAGAGTGTAAACATCTCCTCTTTTATATTTGCATAGATATTAGTGACTAGAAAAAGTAGTAGTAAGTATCTCATTGGAACTTTCCTCGTTGAATCTCATCTAAGAGAACTTGTGCATTGGCAGAGTGTGAAAATTTTATATATTCTCGAAGTGTTTTTATGGCTTGATCTTTTTTACCAAGTTTTACCAGTGATTTTGCAAATATTAGCCAACTCTCCTCTATGTCATTGTTTATTTTATTTGTGACTAATGCGTAATTATAAGCCTGTTTGTAATTACCAAGTTCATAATATTTTTTTGCTGCAAAGAGACTGAGTGCAGGATTATTGTTTTTTTGGAAGCGTTGTATGACCTCTTTGATATCATTCTCAGATTCTCTTCTCTTGATAGTTATTTTTATTTTTTCTTTAGGAGCTATTATTTCTGGTTTTGCTTCTTTTTCAGGTGCTTTTGTCTCAATATCAATGTATTCTTCCTGGACTGCTTTTTGTTTTGATATTTTTTGACGTTTTTTGAGAACGTGTTTCTCTGTTTTCTTTTGCTTTGCTATAGGTGTAATTGTGTGATAATAGTTTGGTGTTGAAGCTTGAAGGTTCTTCATAAACTCCATAGAAGGTTTTAAAATAAGATGGTTTGTTGGAACTGTTTGTGTGTTTTGTCTCTCTTTCTTTTCTTTAATAATTTGTGTCGCATGATATGTAGGTTTGTTCGCTATTACGGTTTGAACTGTTTTTTGTGTTTGTCTGCTTGTTGGCTCTAGTCTAGTATTTGTATTAGAAGATTGGTTCTGTTCTACTTTTTGAGTTAGTGTTTTCTTTGCTGTAACAGTTTTCGTTTTGTTGTTAATATCACTATTGACTTTATGAGAATCATTGACAAAAAAAACGATAGCAGTCAGAATAAATATAAGTGTTAAAAAAAGAACAAAATAAGGAATATATGACTTTATTTTGTATTGTAGCCATCGTTTTTCAAGATCATGAATATTAAGCATCAATTAGTCCTGTATGAATGGCAGCCATTTCAATCAGTTTTGGTGATATTTGATTGACTGTCACTTTATGAAGTTGGTGATTTTTTTCATACGTTTCGTAAAGTGCAAAAAGAGTATATAACAGTTTATTTGTCTCTCTGTAGTTACCTTGCGTGAGCTTATGAATTTTATTTACTATTTTTGAGTTGAACATACTCGCAGTGTCAAAACAGTTTGCTTTCATAAGTTTTTTTTGTATGTAGATTTTTAGCTCTGCTTTGGAAGAATTTTCAAGTTCTATACTTTCCCAGATTCTAGTTTGAAAATGCTCTTTTGCAATGAGATCTTCTTTTTCTGTTTTATGAAGGGCTATAACAAATTTTATTTTTCTTGTATCAGAAAGCAGACGAATCTTCTCCATCAAAGCATCGGAGTAGAGTTGTGCCTCATCAAGCAGTACAACAGGGACATCTTCAAAGTTTTTATCTTCAAGTATCTTCATAAATTGTGTAAAGTTGAGTTCTTCATTAATGCAAACATCACAAACATCTTTAGCAAGAGTACGATAAAATTCAGACTCATCCAAAATAGGTGTTTGATAGAGAAAAATAGGACGTGTTTCATGCAGATCATCATAGAGTTTTGTCAAAAACATACTTTTACCCGTTCCTGGTTTGCCATAAAGAAGAATCATTTTAAGAGCTCTTTGTATAGAGGCTTGTAGGGACTGGTAAATTGTTGAGACTCTGTCTAACTGTACATAATCTTTTGGATTAACAGTATCTAAAAAAACATTTTTCGAATTTACAAAGATACTATTTTCATCCATTAATAAACACTCCTCTTACTTCGTAGTTTTTTTATTTAAAAGTGTTTTTGCATTTTTTGATGCAGATTCAAGTTCAAGCAGATCATTACTAAGACCTTCATAGCCAAGATCTGAAAGAGAAACACTGTTTTTTTCTTTATGAATTATATGTGGTTCGATAATAATAACAAGTTCTTGCGTCTCTTTAACATCTTCTTCATAACTAAAGAGATAACTAAGAACCGGAATATCACCTAAAATAGGAACTTTATTTGAATCTTTTGAATTTTTAGTATTAATCAGTCCACCGAGAATAATTCTATTACCATCTTTTACTGTTACTACAGAAGAGAGTTGACGACGTGTTAAGTCAGGTGGCATCTCACGCCCTGTATTTGGGATAAGAGACATATTCGTTGTTGTTTCTGAAAGTGATGGATTTATTTTGAGTGTAATCGTTTTATCATCTGCGATTTCTGGTGTAATTGTTAATAAAACACCGGCAAATACAGACTGAACATTTTCATTTTGCGTTGTTGCTGCAACACCACCACCTGTACCTTGTTGGTTTGTTTCAGATTTTATTTTATAAAAATACTCTGTACCTGCAGTAATGAGTGCCGGTTGGTTGTTAAGTGTTAATACTTTAGGGTTTGATATTGCATTGACATCACCTTGAGTTTTCAAAAACTTGATAACTTCACTAAGTGATGCATTTGCTTTAATATTTACAATACCTGCAGAGTAAAAACCATTTTTTGTTAAAGCTGTAATATCAGATGCTGGAAGTGTAGAATCATAGGTATCAACATTCTTAGTATTGATAGTATTTGCCCCTATTTGAACATTTTGTAGTGCATAAAGCTGTTTCCAGTCAATACCGGTAGTTTTACCTTTACTCATGGTAACAGCTAAAAGTTGGACATCGATAAGAACTTGCAGTTGTACTTTATCTTGCATCTTTTTAAGGTACTTTTCAAAACGCTCTAGCTGTTTTGTTGTCGCCGTAACAGTAATCAGTCCAGCATTTTTATTAATGATAGGAGCAGGTGCTTTATATGTATCAGTAGGACGGTTTAGGATACTCTGAAATTCAGTATCAAGTTGTTCCCAAAATTTTACTTCATCAGTACTCTCAATCTTAATACCTGTATCTGCTGTTGAATTGCCACCACTTGAGCCATTTACACCACCTTGTTGTGTTGCTCCACTTGACCCTTGACTATTCCCTTGAGATGAACTTGAAGAGCTAAGAGTTACATCTGTACTACCACTGCTTTTTCTTTGTGAAAGGATATAGTCAATATTAAATACTTTTGTTTGTAAGTACGAAATTTTCAGTAGGTTGTTTTCAAGTGTGTAGGCAAGATTATTCTCTTTTAAAATAATATCTAGCACTTCATCAATTGTAAGGTTTTTTAGATTTGTTTTATTGAGCTTTTTTTGGAGGTATTTTTCAGCTGCAGGATCAGTAATAATGATACTAAAACCACATTCATCACTCAAGTGTTCAACAAAATCCATGATTTTTGTATTTTTTGAAGAGCTGATACTAAAAAGTTCATAGGAACAGTCTGCAAAACTACTTGTTGAGATCATTGTTGTTAAAAGCGCTGCACAAAGCGATGTTTTTATAAATTTCATGTTACTTCCTACTTCTTGTTAAATTTAAGATTTTTTTTCTGGCTGATAGTAGATAAAGTGATTTTCTTACTGCCCTTAGTAAGAATAACTTTGTTTCTATCAACTTTAGCTATTTTATAATTATGGATATAACTACCTTCTTTATACCATTTTCCATTAATTAAAGCAGATTTATTCATAATCGCTTTTAAAGAGAAATGGTATAACGATCGTCGGTGTATCTTTTTCTTATAGTTATATTTTGAATGTTTTTTTGCTTTTGCTGCAGTTGTTTTTTTATCTTCTTTCTTTTCTACTAGAAGAATAAATGGGTCTTTTAACTGATTTATCTCTTTTACAGACAAACCAATGCGAGGAGGTTTAATAGCTTCTATCTGCTCATCTACCCATGTTAATTCACTATTATTGGAGAATAGACATGTAGCTGTTACAATAAGTGTAAGTGTAAACTTTTTCATTAGTATCTAATCCCCCATACAGAAATTTGTAGCTTAGACTCCAAAGCATCCTGAGCTTTTAAATCGAAGTCATGGATATCAACGACTAAGTCACTCTGTTCTAAAGAGTTGATGAACTTAAGTGTATTTTTAAAGTCACCTTCTGTTTCAACTGAAATATCTAAGATATGTCCAAAAGAACTCTCAGTTTTAGCATATTCATTTGTTAAATTCAAGAGTTTAATATTGTACTTTTGAGCATTTGTTGAGATAGAGTCTAGGTACTCTCCCCATGCTCTTTCATCATATATTAAAGCAGAAATCGTCTCTATCTTACTTTTAATATAAGCATTTGTATCCTTGAGTTCAACAATTTGCGCATTGATATTTTTAATCTCATTATCAAGTTGTACGATTTTTGATTGAGGATTCATTTGCAAAAATCGTTTATCTGCTGCTATTTGTTGCTGTAATGATGCAACATTCTTTCTTGTCTGTTCAAATTTTTGAAATGAACTGTCCCAAAACAGAAGATAGGCAAAGGCAAAAATACCTGCGACTATCATGACATATGTCATATATATTTCTCGTTGTTCTTTGCCTTTAAAAGCAGTGTCTATTTTATGGAGGTAGTCTTCTATATTTGTTTTCATAATAGGCTTACCTTTAATTCAGCAAGATATGTTTTGAATTTTTCATCATATTTGATCTCATTCAAATCAAATCTGTACTTCCCTTCATGAGTTTTTGTAATATACTCTACTAGTTTCGTTATCTGTCTATCTGTTGGTGCAACAAGATGTAGTGATAGTGTTTGTTTACCATCTTTTTCTGTATAAAAAGCTTCTTCTATATTGACATTGAATTTGTTCAAATCTTTTGTAAAGAGTGCAAGAAGTTTGGCTTTCATAGGATAGTCAACTTTTACCTTATGAATTTTCATCAGTGTATTTTTTTTCTCAAGATACTCTTTTTTCTCTGCTTCTAAGAGTTTAAGAGCTTTTTGTTTATCTGCCTGGCGACTACGAATCATCGCTTCTCTTGTGATTTTAAGATTATGGACTTCTTTAAATTCTTGTCTTAGAAGATCCTCTTGTAACTGTTGTGCATATGTCAGTACCCAATAGGTAATTGGATAGGCAAACGCAAGTGCAAAGGTTGCTAAAATGAGAATAATGAGTTTTCCACTCTCTCTTTTTATAAACTTTGGAGGACGTCTGTAAATTGTAAAGTTACATTCATACTTCTCATCTGCAGGTAGTAGTGTATAGAGTTGCATTAAAGCATGTATCTGATCTACATAATAACCTTCACTTACTTCAAAGCCGTAGTTGAATTCAAATGGACTTGATGGAATGTTGAGCTCAAATTCAAGAATCTCATAAAGTTCAGTTTTTGTCTTTTCCTGAGAGCCTATATAGACATGTTCAAGTTTCTCTATCTCAAATGCTCTTTTTGCATAAGTTAGTATGTCATTTATATTTGATATAAGTTCTTTGTAGAGTTTTATAAAATACTCTTTATAATCACTCTGAGTAGTTTTTAGGTCTGCATTCTGATAAAAGTCAAGAAAATCATCATATGTTATACGTTCTCCATAGAGATCGCAAAAGCGTTCATGTAAGTCTAAAAGAGAAAATTTTAATGATTTGGTATAAACGAACTCTTGATTTCTATAAATGGTAAGAGATGCATCATTTTCTTGAATATATACAAAACAGTGAACCCCATTGTTATCTATGATCTCTTTGGAATAAAGTGACTTTATTAATAAAGGAGCAGGGATAATGACATCAATATATTTGACTTTTTCAACAACTTTTTCAAAGCGTTCACTTAAGTCTTGAGGATCAACAATAAAAACATGAAAATGGCGGTTTTCTTCATCTAATATATCAAAAGTTTCAACAGATTGAATATGGTATTCAACGGCTTGATCAAGTGCCAATTCATCATATGCTTTTGAATTTATTGCATCATATAAATCTTCATCAGGGATGTTTTTACTGATCTCAATCTGTGCTGTAATAAAGTCTCTTGTATTGAGATAAGAGATTACAAATTGATCTTTAGCATATGCGGGACTTTTTGCTTCTGTCAGAAAACTTGAAACACCATTACAATATGTCTCTTTATAAGGATTAACAGATAGTACAGATGAAAACGAGTGAGATATTGATGTACTCATTAATTACAATCCTATTTGAATTTTGCCATAAGCATTGTGCAAAATTCATCATTTTTATAAAATTCAACCCTGTAAACTTTGTTCTTGGTATCAACAGCATAACGTTTATTTAAACGTTGTTGTGAGATTGTCTCTTCACTTTCATCTGCTTTTTTACCATGAAAACCAATAATATTTACACGATAACTTTTATCTTTAATAACTTTAAAATCGTCAATTACTTGAAAAGTTGAAGCTTTTGGTATAAAAACTTCTTTTCCGTCTATCTCAATAGGATAGCTTCTTTTGCATTTTGAAGCAATTTTAAAGTATTGCGGATGTAATGAAGTGACTTTGATATTTCCAATATATATATCAAAAGCTCCATTAGACCGCTTCTTTACAGTTCCCAAAGGATGGGAAAAGCTAAATTCGTTACTTTTCGATTTTATCGGAATATAGCTTAAAGATTTTTTTATATTGTTTAAATTTAACAAAATATTGTGATTTATTTCTAAAGTTCCATAATTTTTTATTATTTTTGCAATATTTTTCTCATTTAGCTTAAAATCCCTCGTATACTTGATTTGCATAATTTTCATAAACTCTTCTATCGCAAGGAGTTGGTAAAAAACTTTTTGAGATAGAGATGAGAGATTCTTACTTGTTTCAATTGCAAAAGCAGGTTTGTTATGGGTAACTGCAAAATATGTCAAAGAGAGTTGCATTGCTTCATCTTCATATTTTGTTTTTGTATTTTTAACATTGAAACTATGATGTTTTTTTAAAAGACGCTTATTGACATTAAGTCGTACTTGTTCTGCAATCTTATTCAAATCACCAAAAGCTTGATGTGTTTTTAATCGACATTGGTCAATGACACATGTTTGTCCCCATGCGTTAGGATTAAAAATACTTCCCTGATTTTTTTTTCTGTAAAATCCATGTCCATCATGGAGATTAAGCACTAAAGATACATTAGGCTCTAAAATAATCTTTTTAATAGCCTCAACAGTTTCTTTGTCTTTATCATTTGAACTTATTTTTAAAAATTTTCTATTCATATCCCCATGTATACCACGTTGATACTGAATAATGCTTTCTTGATTGAGATTTGGTATAATCCACAGGTTTTTTGAGCTTATTGTGTAATGTGCGGCTAATACTGCAGGTGCAAAGTAGCCACCGGGTTCATTTCCATGTATACCGCCAATAACAAGGAGAGTTGTATTGGAATCTGGATTCTCTTTTTTTATAAGGTTTAAATGTTTACTAGCATAAATATTGATAAAAAGAGATAGGAGAACAATAATCAGTTTCATAATATTATTGCTCGGTTAAAATAGTAATTTTATCATTCATGAGTTTCACCATTAAGATTTTTGTTCCTGAAAAGCTAAAACTGTCTGATTTGTAATCTTCATGAAAAGTAATTTTATAAAGATCTTTTTTTCCTGGATATGGGATAAGGTTGATATCTGTAAAACGAATACGTTTTTTTTCATTTTTGGCAAAAATACGTTTTTTGTATTGTTTAAAGCGATTAATATCCATCCCGTCAAAACGTTTAAATGTATCATCATAAAAATTAAGATAATTATCTAAGTTATTATAGATCCATGCATAACGCCAAGCAAAAATATTGGAGAGTACTTGTGCTAACTTTTTTTTTGAACTCTTTTTCTTTAGTCCATTTTCATTAATAATTAAAACAGTTTTGTTGATATCAATATTTCTATCTAAACACTCTATATTTTGATTGTTGATAGCAATACAGCCTTTTGTGTACTCATCACGTTTTTGTTCTATAGGTAAACCATGAATCCATATACCTTGACCTGTTTTGTTCTGATATCTGTCATAAAGGTTAGGGTAGGATGTGACAAATGCCATTGGTCCATAAAATGAGTCAAGTTTGGTAATCTTTTTGACTATATCATAAACACCAACAGGGGTTCTAAGATCACCTTCTTTTAGCTTGTCACCTTTCATTTTTCCAGTATAGGCACTATACTCTTTTTGAAGTTCAAACTTGCCATCACTGTTTTTTCTATATACAGCAAGTGTTGACTTTGATTTGTCACAAGCCAAAATATTTTCATAAGATTCCAAAAAGCCAAAAGAGGTGTCTCTGTTTTGGAGATATTTCTGCCAATACTCTTGTGAAGAGAGTTTTTTATCTAATTTTTTTTCGATATTTACTATACCATTAATACGGTACTCAGTTAAGATGTCATGTTCTTTTGCTTGTAATGTTGCAAGGCTTAAAGTAAAAGCCAATGTAGATGTTATTAATCTATTTATTAGGGTCATATCCGATCTCTTGTAGGAAATTTTTATCTTTTGTCCAGCCTTTTTTAACTGTTACCTGTAGGTTGAGGTAGGCTTTTTTACCACTGAGGCGCTCTATTTTTTGGCGAGCAGATTTACCTATACGCTTGATAGCTTCACCTTTTTTACCGATAATGATCCCCTTTTGAGACTCTTTTTCAATGATGATTGTGGCATAGATTCTATCGATGCCATGATCCTCTTCAATAGAGTCGATAAGAACATCTGACTCATAAGGTACTTCATCACTGATATTTTCAAAAATAGCCTCACGGATAAAACCTGCATAGATGTCACGCAGGTACTCACTTGTCAAATCTTCTGGATCGTACAGATATGGAGACTCCGGAAGATACTTTGCAATGGTGTCAAGCAGATCTTTATGACCTACCTTTCTTGGAATTGCAATAGGGATGAGTGCTTTAAAATAATCTGAGTATTTGTTATACTGACCGATTTTTTTAAGCAGTTTCTCTTGTGATACCTGATCGATTTTAGAGAGTGCTATGATATGAGGAATGTTCTTTTTGTTTAACTCTAAAAAGCGCTCATAATGCTCCAAGTTGTCCGTTACAGGAGCAAGATAGACAATAAGGTCACAATCTCCCATCGCTTTGAGTGCTTCATCTAGCATGTACTGGTTAAGTACTTTCTCTTTTTCATGCAGCCCCGGAGTATCTACAAAGATAATCTGGGTATCTCCATGCATTACAATCGCATTTGAGCGTTTTCTTGTTGCATTAGCTTTTTGACTCACCATTGCGATCTTCTCTCCCAAGAGGGAGTTCATTAGTGTACTTTTTCCTGCATTAGGACGTCCTATCAAAGAGACGAATCCAGCTTTTGTCATCTGTTTTACCTTTTTTTGTTCTACAGAGACAAAGCCTCTTAGCCTGTTTGAGAGACTATCTCTGCATTGTTTTTTATTTAATTTATTTTAAAGTCTCAGAAACTTTGCTTCTTTATGGGACTATTAGAGACAGGGTCTCTATCTTTAGTCGCCTCAGCGGCGCAAGCGGAGTAAAGGAGCTTTGCTTCTTTACGGGACTATTAGAGACAGGGTCTCTATCTTTAGTCGCCTCAGCGGCGCAAGCGGAGTAAAGGAGCTTTGCTTCTTTACGGGACTATTATAGTATATATCGTGAGAGGTCATCATCTTCGACAACTTCATCGAGTTTTTCATGTACAAGCTCTTTTGTTACAACGAACTCTTTACCCTTGTACTCATCAGCATCAAAACTGATATCTTCAAGTATGCGCTCTAGTACAGTATGAAGACGACGTGCTCCAATGTCTTCTGCTGTCTCATTTGCACGGTGTGCGAGTTTTGCGATGGTTTTTACTGCCTCATCATCAAAAACAAGCTTCATACCCTCAACACCAAGTAGTGCTTCATACTGTTTAAGCAGTGAGTTTTCTGTTTGCGTAAGAATTGCATAGAGCGTCTCTTCTGTAAGTGACTCAAGCTCCACTCTGAGTGGAAAACGGCCTTGAAGCTCAGGGATCAAATCACTTGGCTTACTTACATGAAATGCACCTGCAGCAATGAAGAGAATATGGTCTGTGTTGATTGTTCCATATTTTGTAGCAACACTGCTTCCCTCTACGATTGGAAGCAGATCACGCTGCACTCCCTCTTTTGAAGGATCGTTGCGTCCGTTTGACTTCTCACTGAGTGCAATTTTGTCTATCTCATCTAAAAAGATGATACCACCGTTTTCAGCGCGACGAAGAGCCTCTGCTGTAATGCTTGTCATATCAAGTAGTTTAGCACTTGCTTCTTGACGAAGAAGTATCTTTGCATCTTTGACAGTGACTTCTCTTTTGTTATCCTCTTTTGAAAGTGTAGAAAATACCTTAGAGAAGCTCTCTTGAACTTTTGCCATCTCAGGTGGTAGATTTGTGTCATTAAACTCAACAGCTGTAGACTTCTCAATATCTATTTCTATAATCTTATCATCCATCTCACCTGACTCTACACGTTTCTCCATAGCTTCAAGCAGGCGTTGGTAGTCATCTTTTTTACTCTCACTTGCTCCTGTAGGAAGAGGAGGTACAAGTTTGTCTGTAATGCGGTTGATGATGTAGTTTTCAATCTTTTCGCGATTGGCTTCTTCTTTTTCCGCTTTAACGATAGAGATTGCATTAACTACCAAATCACGAATCATAGACTCAACATCACGTCCAACAAAACCAACTTCAGTATACTTAGATGCTTCTACTTTAATGAAAGGTACTTTCATCATCTTTGCGAGTCTGCGTGAGATCTCTGTCTTACCAACACCTGTTGAACCTATCATCAGAATGTTTTTTGGTTTGATCTCTTGTTGCATCTCAGTATCTAGCTGCATACGACGGTAGCGTGTACGCAGTGCGAGTGCTATGGTCTTTTTGGCATTTTTTTGTCCTATGACATATTTGTCAAGATAGCTTACTATCTCTTTTGGTGTCATATCCATTATTTGTTATCCTCTAAGATTAGTGTTTTGATATTGTGATTTGTGTAGATACATAGGTCTGCTGCTATTGAGAGAGACTCTTTTACAAGCTCCTCTTCATCCATATCAGCATGTTTTTTCAGAGCACGTGCAGCAGAGATGGCAAAGTTGCCACCACTACCAATAGATGCTATCTCGCCATCTTCAGGCTCTACAACATCACCATTTCCTGTAAGGATGAAGATATGGTCATTGTTTAAAACGATCATCATTGCCTCTAGGCGACGTAATACTTTATCTTTTCTCCAAGCCTTAGAGAACGCAACAACGGACTTTAAAATATCCCCTTTTTTATTCTCTAAAAACTCTTCAAACATATCGAAAAGATTAAATGCATCAGCAGTACTTCCGGCAAATCCTGCAAGGATTTTGCCGTGATGAAGTCTGCGGATCTTTGTTGCATTGCCCTTTAAAACACTGTTTCCAAAAGTAACTTGACCATCACCACCGATGACAGCTTTGTTCTTACCTTTGTATGCCAGTATAGTAGTAGCGTCAAACATTATTCGCCTTGAACATCAACGTGAAGTGTTGCATGGATACCGTGACCCAGTTTAAGATCAACTTCATGCTCTCCAACACTTTTGATGACTTTTTTATCTGTAATGTGTTTTTTGTCAATATCAATATCATGCTGCTCTTTGAGTGCGTGAGCGATCTCATCTTTTGTAACAGCACCAAAGAGGTGTCCGTTTTGACCAATTTTTTTTGTGATGACAATCTCTAACTTGTCAAGTTTCTCTGCCATCTCTTTAAGACGTGCAAGTTCTGCAGCTTCCTCTTGAGCTTTACGCTTTAGCTCTGCTTCATGTTCAGCAATAATCTCAGGTGTCGCTGGTTTTGCAAACCCTTTTTTTATAAGAAAGTTTTGACCATAACCTGGTTTTACCTCTTTGACTTCACCAGCTTTCCCTAAACTTTTTACATCTTTTATAAGAAGTACTTTCATCTCTGCCTCCTTATCTTTCTATTTCGCCAGGGTAGGCAACAATTCCATTTGTTAAGTTACCAACTTTTGTGTACCCGTTGTCATTTAAGATACGAGCAACGTGCGCTGAACGGCTACCAACATGGCAGTAAACGATGATATTGTCATCTTTGCCAAGTTTTGTTTCTTCCCAAGTTTGGAAAAATGATGAGGTTGGAACAAGTTTGTCAGCACCTTTGATGTGACCCATTTGCCATTCCATATACTCACGTACATCTACAAGAGTAAATGTAACCATACCAAGTTCACGTGCTTCAAGAAGTGAAACAAGTTCATCTCCATCAAGTTCATCTTTGTTTAAAAGCAGTTCACACTCTTCTTTTGAAAGACCACGAGAGTGATTATGAACTACCTCTTCCATGCCAAGCTCTACTCTTTTTTTCTCTGCAAATTCAGGAGTACAGAAGATTCCACAATGGCATACACCATCTTCAGGAATCTCTTTCTCTATTGCCGGTTTACAAGGACAGATACGGTCATCTACAGATTTTGGTTTACCATTTTCTTCTACAACCATAAAACATGGACAAAATCTTTTTCCGTACATCATCTTGTTTCGAGCAAGACCCATTTGTACGCCTTCATTTACCTCTTCTTGAGGGTTGTATACCCATCCAAACTGTTTATTTACTTTGTCTGTAAATTTGATTGTTTTTTCTAACTCAGCTTGAAATTCAGGTGAGTTCATGTCAATTTTAATAATACTCATACTATTTTCCCTTTTTATTTTGTCTTGCTTTACCTTCAATAATAAAACGTAATGCATTTAGTTTAATAAAACCTTCTGCATCTTTTTGATTATATACTTCATCTTCTTCAAAAGTTGAGTACTCTGGGTTGAAAAGTGACACATCAGACCATCTTCCAACTACTATTACATTCCCTTTATAAAGTTTGAGTCTTACTGTTCCTTCAACCCACTCTTGCGTTTTGTCGATTGCAGCTTGAAGCATCTCACGCTCTGGAGCAAACCAAAAACCATTATAGATAAGTTTTGCATATCTTGGCATCATCTCATCTTTAAGGTGTGCAGCTTCACGGTCAAGTGTGATAGACTCGATAGCACGGTGGGCTTTTAGCATAATAGTTCCACCCGGAGTCTCATAACATCCACGAGCTTTCATTCCTACAAAACGGTTCTCAACGATGTCAACACGACCGATTCCGTGTTTTCCACCAAGCTCATTTAAGGTTTTAAGCATTGTTGCTGGACTTAGCTCCTCACCGTTAAGTGCTACTGGGTCACCGTTTTTGTAAGTAAGTTCGATGTACTCTGGTTCATCAGGAGCTTTCTCAGGTGAATTTGTCCATAGCCACATAGACTCTTCAGGCTCTGCTGCAGGGTCTTCTAAGATACCACCTTCATAAGAGATGTGTAGAAGGTTTGCATCCATTGAGTAAGGAGACTTTTTCCCTTTTTTCTCGATCTGGATGCCATGTTTAGCAGCATATGCTAAAAGTTTCTCACGTGAGTTTAAGTCCCACTCTCTCCATGGTGCGATGATAGTGAGTGTAGCATCTTGGCTAAGGTATCCAAGCTCAAAACGTACTTGGTCATTTCCTTTACCCGTTGCACCGTGACTTACTCCGTCAGCACCTGTAAGTTTTGCGATCTCCGCTTGACGTTTTGCGATGAGTGGACGCGCGATTGATGTTCCTAAAAGATACTCACCCTCATAGATTGCATTTGCTCTAAACATAGGGTAAACAAAATCTCTTACAAACTCTTCACGTAAATCATCGATGAAAATATTTTCAGGTTTAATCCCTAATTCAAGTGCTTTTTTACGAGCCGGTTCAAGCTCTTCGCCTTGCCCTAAGTCGGCTGTAAATGTTACAACTTCACAGTTGTACTCATCTTGCAGCCACTTCAAAATAACACTAGTATCAAGTCCGCCAGAGTAGGCAAGTACTACTTTTTTTACACTTTTTTTCATCACATAAACCTTTAATTGTAGAATAATTACCGCGATTATAGCTAAAAAGTTGTGATATTTTGCTTATAGGAAAAAAATAAATATGAAGAGATAAGAAAAAATAAAGTCTTTTAAGAAAGAGAAGAAGAGGAGCAGGTCGATGTCGTTATAACATCGATTTAGCCTTTGGAATCAAATAAAATTCCCGTTACCTCTTGCATTTTTGGTAGAAAATCCTGAGCCTGTTCTGCAGGGAAACGACGAATCATTCTATTTGTTTTTACATCTATTGCTGCAACATAAAAGATATCATTTTGATCCACTCCAAACTTTATGTTTGTGTTGAGCGGGGACATCGCTTCGTTAAGCTTTTTAACAAGCTCATCAACATCTTTTTTAGAGTTTACTTTTTCACTTGATGAAGAAGATGCTTCTTGTAGTTGTTTGACTACATCTTGGTTTTTGTCTTGAGCACTTTGTTGTGTTCTTAATTGTGTCTGCTCAACTGCACGTCCTTGCGACTCTTGCGGACTCACTTGTGATTGTTGTTGTCTTGCAACATTTGCTATGCCATCCATGACCTACTCCTTAAAACTTTTAAAAAGGTATAATTCTTATCATGTATATCGACAGAGTAAATAAATACTTTAGAAAAAAAATTAAAAAAATTCATTTTTTTATTTTTACATACTTTTTTATGCTAATCTTCGCTTTATGAAAGAATATATTAAACTCTTAAAAGAAGAAGTTGTCTTACGAAGATTATCAATTATACAACTTTTAACATATTTTGGTGCCTGGTTTAGTAATGTTGCTATCTATACGCTACTTATCAAGATGGGTGTATCGGCTGAAATAGTTGGTTTTGTAGCGATGTTACACTTTGTAGCAGGTGTTGTACAGGCTCCATTTTCTGGCGCTATAATCGACAGATTTGCTCCTAAAAAGTTAATGCTCTTACTGATTTTAGTTGAGAGTATTGCTACATTACTGTTGCTTCTTGTTAACTCTATTGAAGGCATTTATGTACTCTATATTTTAATATTTGTAAAAATGGCAGCGGCTTCATTTTATTTTACTACTGAGATGTCTTTACTTCCAAAGATATTACATGGGAAAAAGCTGCAAAAAGCAAATGAACTGCACTCTATTATCTGGTCATTGTCATATACTTTAGGGATGGCTATCAGTGGTTTTGCGGTCTATATCTTAGGTGTAAAAGTTGCTTTTGTATTTGATGCAATGATGTTTATGTTGGCATTTTTTCTCCTTTTATCTTTAGATATGAAAATAGAGCAGAGTGTTACACATCCATCACTCCTAAGAATGATGCGTGAGAGTATAGAATATCTTCGTATCAATCCTAAAGCACTCCATCTGATGCTTACTCATGCTTTTGTAGGACTTACTGCATTTGATGCATTGGTAGCTTTGATGGTTGAGCAGTATTATGCTTCTATCATTGCTACATCACTAGCTCTTGGTTTGATGCATGCTATGCGTGCGTTGGGACTTGTAGTGGGACCTGTTGTTTTAGGAAAGTGGATAAACAACAAAAGACTGCTTTATATCTTTTTTGCACAGGGTGTAGCTGTATGGTTTTGGGCATATGTGATGGAGTGGTTTTATCTCTCCCTCTTTGCCAGTGTTCTTGTGGGATTTTTTACAACAACACTCTGGTCTTATACATACACACTTTTACAAAAAAATATCGATGCTAAATATTATGGTCGTATCGTTGCATACAATGATATGCTCTTTTTAAGTACAGCCGCATTTACATCCTATATGATCGGTTATCTCTCAAGCAATAGTTTTTCTTTGGAATCTATAGCATTTATGATGGGATTTGGTT
>Ga0256843_1000189_pt1 | contig 54184 bp, 55 predicted proteins | sample AlvinellametaG_FD_191572 | JGI IMG/M metagenome (GOLD analysis project Ga0256843, IMG submission 191572) | Pompeii worm associated microbial communities from hydrothermal vent at the East Pacific Rise, Pacific Ocean - Alvinella | ecosystem: Host-associated > Annelida > Integument > Unclassified ...
ATCATCAATATATCATTAATTATAATAGGTTGAAACAATTTTTTATTATATTGTTTGAAAATATATAATTTCATAAACGTCGAATTTAGATACTTATTTTGGACTATTAAAACTTGATTAAGCGGTTTGTAAAACACAATAGAAACAGGCGATTGGTTATAATACTTTTGTTTTATTATCTTTTTATTATTTACATAATAAAACGCTTTTATTGGGATTATCTTTTTATCCCATATTAATCGACCGCTTAAATTAAAGACAAGACCGTCGGCAAAATATAATTTTCCGTTTTTAACTGCTTTGATTTTTGTCGAAATTATAAACGGTTTATGCACTTTACCGCTTTTTAAATCGATACTACTAAACATTGCTATCGTAGGAAGTATCGGTGTCATTCTAAACGGTATATAAAAATAGATATTTCTTTTGCTTTTAGACATAGGGAAATTTATATTATCTAACGCTTGCAAAAACAGATATGGGTCTTTATAATGATATTTTTTCATCATATTTATTAAAAAATCTTTTTGTTTGATTTTTATTCCTTTTTCGGCATTTTGTCTAAGCTTATCTATATATTCCACGTCAAGTCTCGCTAAATTAGCGGCGACTATTTGGTTATGCAAAAAGGCATAACTAACTTCGTAATTCAACGCTCCCGAATGCACTCCTCCGTCTATTACCGTCTTGAGTGAGGCGTAATATCTTATAGGATAAGCGTAATCCCACCACGTAAACGCATAATCTCCAGGTTTTGAAATTTTAGAAAGTTTTACCAAAGCTTCTACTTCCGGTTTTAAGAGAGTTGTAGGCACTTTATATTTAATAATATGGATTATATTAACATATAAAACCGGGGCTATCCATAAAAACATAAAAAAATACTTTATAAAACTTTTCTTTTTGATTATTTCATCTAAAATAAAAACACCAAAATATGCATATCCCAACGCTAAAAACGGAACGGCATAAATCGTAAACCTAAGCCCCAATATATGAGCAAAAATACCTAAGACTACCAACGGAATAGTAATTATCATTATCGGTTTTCGTATAAGCAATACAATATATCCTAATACAGCAAGAGCGAAAACAAAAATATTTCCGCTAATTCTATCGGCAACCAACGAATACGGTATCCCGGAAGCTTCCCTAACGGTTTTCATAGTCGAATAATAATAAAAGGAGTCCGTATGTAACGGTGTGCTTAAAAGATATGATTTTAATTTGGAAATTGCCACATTGAAACTACCGCTAAAAGCTAAAAACAACAATGTAATACCAAACAACCAAAGCAAATTTTTTTCTATTAAGGTGCGTTTTTGCCTCATTATCATCAATAATAAAATTACAATCGCTAAATTTATATAAAACGCATAGTTTGAAAGCGATATGGTTAATACCAACAAAAATAGAAAATTTTCTTTTTTTCTATCGAAAAACCAAGCATAAATAAAACTAAAAAATACAACAGACAATAATACAACTCTGCATTGCGGATACCAAGCTTCATTGAATATAATTAATAACGGCACCAGCCAGAACATTTTTTTATTTTTATTAACAAAAAATTCCGCAATACCCCACACTATCATAACAAGTAATGGAATTATCAACATATCCGTATCGTAATATCCTACCATTGTACGGTTATAATAACTCCATGCGATAGAACCAAGCAACGCCCCAAGCACACCGGTAGGCAAAGATTTTAACGTTTTACCTAATAGCACCAAAGGAATTACAACCAACGAACCAAATATTGCCGGCAGCCACAATATCACTTCGTCTAAACTAAAAGGCGTAATTTTCACCAAAAACGCCGTAATAATACTTACAAGCGACGTATTGGGATTCAAATCTCCCAATAGATGTGAATGATTTAATATCTCTTTTGCCCCGACGGCATAATAGTATCCGTCCACGTTGTTTATCATTAACGTCCCATGCCACAAAAATTCGGGTATGGAAACAGCCCAGGTGAAATATATCAATCTCACAGCAATTGCAAATAAAAATAAAAAAAACAGTAAACTTAGTAATAATATATTGTCTTTCTTATTTGTCATAATACAACCTTAGAGAAATTTTGATATTATATCATTTAAAAAGGAGTCATATGCAAGAAAATAAAAATTATATACCGGTCCCGATACAATATATGCCTTGTGAAGAAGACGAAATAGATTTAAAAGAAATTATCAAAACACTTATTAAATATAAAAAACTTATTATAGGATTAACATTAAGTATTACATTATTAGCGATAGTTTATGCTTTATCTCAAAAGCCTATTTATGAAATAAAAACAAACATACAAACGGGTTATATAAATATTACTACACCAAACGGTATCTCGCAATTACATATTTTAAGTCCGGAATATCTACAAACATACATAAATACAACTTTCGACCATTCCCATGATAAAAAAAACCCTTTTCCGATTGTTAAAGCTTCTCTTTTAAAAAATTCAAAAAATATTATTACCATTAAAATTCAACATACCTCCAATCAAAACGCAAAAAATAGTTTAAATAACATTATAAACAATATTAAATCAAAAGAGGATAAAAAACTGCAAAGTTATATTAACAATATAAGCAATCAAATTAAGATATTACAAACACAAAAAGATTTTATTAAACAACAAATACAAAGTTTAGAAAAATCAGTAAAAAACAACAAAGACATGTCAAAATATCAAAATTTAATTACTACGTTATCACAATTACAAAACAAATATGTAAAAGTAGAATCCGAAATTTTAAGTTTGAAAGAAAGGATTTCGCCTATTAATATATCTAAAACCACAATTATCGGAAAAATCATACAACAAGACTATCCCGTAAAACCAAAGAAAAAACTTATTGTTATTGTTGCTTTTGTAACTTCTTTTATATTATCTATTTTCTTAGTCTTTTTTATTGAATTTATTAAATCACTAAAAGACGAAAATTAATGATTGTATTAGGAAATAAATACATATTTAACGACATAGAAAAGAAAAAACTAAAACAATATAATATAACATATCTTGAAATAAATAAAAATATTAAAGAAAAAATAAAGAAGTTATTAAACAAAGAAAAATATAAGCTCATCATATTAAACACTAAAAACGTAGACGATTCGCTTATAGAATTTTTGACTCTGTTGGAATTAGAAGGCATCAAATTTTTAACGATAGAGCATTTCTTGGAAAATTATTTACATAAGGTATATATTCCAAAAGACGGTAGCAATATTAATTTTCTTGATGAAATAAAACCTTATACAAAATTTCAATATTTTTTAAAAAGATTAATCGACTTTTCTATTGCTATCCCTCTTGCTTTTATAACCGCTCCTATCATGGCATATTCCGCATATAGAATCAAAAAAGAATCTCCCGACGGTCCGATTATTTTTAAACAAACAAGAATTGGAAAAAACAAAAAACCTTTTACTTGCTATAAATTTAGAAGCATGAGGACGGATATTGATTTTTTTCATCATTACACACAAAAAAACGACCCGAGAATATTCAAATGGGGAGCTTTTATGAGAAAAACCAGAATCGACGAATTACCCCAGCTGTGGAATGTAATAAAAGGTGACTTGCATATTATAGGACCAAGAGCCGAATGGGACGCGCTTGTCAAAAAATACGAAAAAGAGTGGGCTTTTTATCATATTAGACATATTAATGCTCCGGGTATTACCGGCTGGGCTCAAGTAAACTATCCGTATGGCAAAAACCTTGAAGATACCTATCAAAAACTTATGTATGACCTCTACTATATTAAAAACTGGTCTTTTTGGCTGGAGCTAAAAACTATATTTAAAACCATCAAAACCATGATAACAGGAGAAGGTCAATAATTATTTTTAAATTGCTTAAGTTTAGAAAAATTTTTATTTATTAATGTCAACATGCCCCCAACTTTATTTTGGGTTATTGCTTTGTAATCTTCTATTGATTTTTGAATAATATTTTTAATACTTTTATTACTCGCCCCTCCTAATTTCATTTTATATAATATCTCAGGTATATATACTAATTTTGGATTATCTCTTAATACTCTAAGCATAAAATCATAATCAGCTGAAATTTTATAATCTAAACTAAAAAAACCATATTTATCATAAATTTTTTTTCTTAAAAAAAGTGTTGGGTGAGGAGGCATCCACCCTTTTTTTAGTTTTTCAACACTAAACTCCCCACTTTTCCAATATCTTACGATTTTATTTTTTTCATTTACATAAATTAAATCTCCATAAACTCCATCACAATTGTTTTCTTGAAATTTCTTAATTATTTTTTCAATAATATCAGTAAAATAATATTCATCATCGCTATGTAAAAATGCAATAATATCCCCCGTCGCTAATTTAATGCCTTTATTTAATCCGTCATAAATTCCATTATCAGATTCACTAACAAATTTAGATATTTTATCTTGATACTTTTTAATTACATCTATTGTGCCGTCCGTTGAGCCGCCATCGACAATAATATATTCTATATTTTTATATGTTTGATTCAACACACTTTCAATTGCATCTTTTATGGTAGCTTTATTGTTATAAACCGATGTAATTATAGAAACTTTCAATTATCTCTCCGTTACAACAATATTACCCATTACTAACATATCCATCTTTGTTCTATAAAAACAATCATATGCTTCTTTTGGAGTATTTACTATTGGTTCATTTTCATTAAAAGATGTATTTAATACAATTGGTACTCCTGTTTTTTTATAAAAAGTTTCGATTAAACCATAATATTTAGGCTCAACATCTTTATCTACTGTTTGAAGCCTTCCTGTACCATCCACATGTACAACAGCTGGTACTAATTCTCTTTTTTCTTTTTTAAATTTAAATACTTTTTCCATAAATGGTACATCATCAACTTTTTCAAACCATTCAGCAGTGTATTCTTTAAGAATTGATGGTGCAAAGGGTCTAAATGGTTCTCTTCTTTTTATTTTGATATTTAAAATCTCTTTAGCATCTGCTCTTCTTGGATCAGCTAAAATACTTCTATGTCCTAAAGCTCTTGGACCAAACTCAGCTCTTCCTTGAAACCAACCTACAACACCACCATCAATTAAACAGTCTGTTACTAAATTAAAAAGTTCTTCATTATTATATTTTTTATAAGGAATATTATTTTCTTTGCAAAACTTCTCTATCTCTTCATCGTCAAAAGTCGCACCAAAATAACTATGTTTTTGTGGTTTAATTCTTGAATTATCTTTTATTTGATTATAAAGCCATAATGCACTTCCTATTGCTGTCCCAGCATCGTGTCCAGCTGGAGGAATATATACATATTCAAAAGGAGTATAATCAGTTATTTTCCCATTAGCAACAGAATTTTGGGCAACCCCTCCTGCAATACATACATTTTTTAGTCCTGTTCTTTTTTGTAAATGATTTAAAATATGAAAAATTGTCTCTTCTGTAATTCTTTGAACTCCCCAAGCTAAATTTTTATGATATTCAGTAAGCTCTTCTCCTTTTTTTCTTGGATTACCAAAAACTTTTATCAAATAATCACTATATAAAGACTCGATATAAGGATCCCCGTTTTCCCAGCTCATACTAACACCCTCTTTTGGATGTCTAAAATATTTCTCATTTATTTCAAAAAGTCCGTTATCTTTTAAAATAATTACATCTTTTAATTTTTCCATAATTTCTTTATCTTCTTTTCCATAAGGGCTAAGCCCCATTACTTTATATTCATCTCCATATTTATCAAACCCCAAAAATTGGGTAAAAGTAGTATAAAATACTCCCAAAGAATGAGGATATATTACACTATCAAACACTTCTATTTTATTACCTTTTCCAACTCCTATCATTGTAGAAGTAAAATCTCCAAATCCATCTATTGATAAAATTGCCGCCCCTTCAAAAGGACTTGCAAAAAAAGCACTTGCCATATGAGCCCTATGATGTTCTACATTTACAACCTCTGCTTTTATTTTACTTTCATCTATTCCAAAAACTTTTGCAAGTTCGCCCTTAATTGATACAACCTTTTTAGTATTTGCAAGTCTGTCTTTTAAGGCTTTAAAACTAACTAATTTCTTTATACTATGAGTAATTTTTTTATAAAGATTTGCCGATGGGTCTCTTGAAATAGTTATATAATCTACATCTTCTATTCTTATTCCAGCTTCATTTAAACAAAACTTAATTGCTTCGCTTGGAAAACCAGCCCAGTGCTTAATTCTTCTAATTCTTTCTTCTTCAATTGCAGCTATAAGCTCACCATCTTTAAAAATACAAGCACTACTATCTCCATGATATGCATTTAATCCTAATATGTACATTTTTATCCTTCTAATATTTTTTGATATTTTTTTATAATTATATTCCAATTATATTTTTCTTTTATCAAATTATATCCATTTTGACCATAATTTTTATTATCATTTAACATTTTTAATATTGATTCTTTTAATTCTTCTAAGTCATATTGAATAATCATTGCTGCATTTTTATTTTTTAATTCTTTAGCTAATCCTACTTTATTAGTCGTAATCATATTTACTTTACAAGCCAACGCCTCCAACATCGATATACTTAATCCTTCTGTTTGAGATGGTTGTAAATATATATCGCATTGTTTAAGATAACAATATTTTTCATTTCCTTGGATATGTCCTATAAATTTTATACATTTATCACTCTTGCTTTTTAAATAGTTTATATAATTTTCCTCTCCATCACCGGCTATAATTATTTCAATTTGATTTTTTATTTCATCATCCAATAAATTCACAGCATCAATCAAAAACTCTATGCCCTTTATAGGATGTATCCTACCAAGAAAAAATAGTGATATTTTATCTTTACTAAAATAATTTTTTTTACATTGAATTTTATCAATATAATCCAAATCCACCCCATTATGAATAACAATACCATTTTTAGAAAACAAAGAGTTTTGTTTCTCTTTTTCAGAGTTAAATATAATTTTATCAGCATTTTTTATTATTATCAGCCCAACAGTATATAAAAAAAACTTCCTAATACTGTTTTTAAAAAAATTTGAACTGTTTATACTGTCTTTATCTAACATTCCATGGGGTAATAAAAATATTTTTTTATTAAACATTTTTCCAAAAACACTTCCCCATAAACTTGTAAAACTGTATACTCCATGAATAAAAACAACATCACTTTTTTTTATATTTTTAATCGAATTAAACATAAAATCGAAAGAAAACCAAAATTTTTCAGTATTTAGCTTAAAACATCTTATATTATCAAAACTTTTATCACAATAAGTCAAAATTTGACTTTCAAATCCATATTTAATAAAAAACTTATTTAAACTTTTAGTCACAAAAGGAGGACCTCCGTATTTCGAAGATATGTAAGGAATAATATGAAGTATTTTATATTTCATTATATATCCTTATAACCTCTTCACACCTATCAACTACTTCATGCCCATCTTTCATTAGCCTTTTATATCCATTTTTTCCAATTTTGTTAATTTTATTTTCATTTTTTAAATAAAATTTAATTTTTTTCAATAATTCTTCTTTATTTCTAAAATATACAGCTTCTTTATCTTCTTCAAAAAGATTTTCTGCCAAATCATCTGTATATTCTGCCATCATCATTGTTTTTGTAGCCGGTATTTCAAAGCATCTTCTTGTATATGTATCATTATTGAGTTTTGATAAAAACACAAGTGCTATTTTTGCTTGATTTATTGTTAAATTATATTCTTTTCCATATATTGGTTTTATTTCTCCCATCTTTTGGATAAAATATTTATAATACTTGCTTCTATGCCATTCTGTCCCAAACAGTTTTATATTTATACCATTATCTAAAAGATATTTAATAATTTCATCTCTTTTATCATCTTCCCAATGACCTATAAAAACAACATCATATTTTTTTTCTACATTTGGTATATAAAAATTATTTTCTTTTATATAATAGGACCTAAGAAGTGAAACTTTATCATATCCTATATTTTTATAATCATCTATATTTTTCCAACGATAAGCAAATATCCAGTCATAATAAGGAATTGATGATTTATAATGTCTCCACTCATATCCTTTGTATTTATCAGAAAAAGGATCATCATTATTATAACCAAATACTTTACACCCTATTTGTTTAATCTTTTGTATAGTATTAGGATAAATATGAGTTCCCCTATATATAAATACTAAACCGGGTTTAATTTCTTGAACTTTTTCAATTACATCTCTATTAATTTTCCACAAAACTGGACCTATTAAAAATTTATTTTGGAATTTATAATAAAATAATTTTAATTTATTACCATCTGTTTTATAATAATCTGCATATTGATAATGTTTAAAATATTCTTTCCACGAAAATTTATATGTATCATACCCTAAATTTTTAAAACCATTATAAAATGCCCCAGCGTATATCTCTGCCCCGTGCCAATCAGCTATGATAAGAATTTTCATATTTCCTCCATAAAAAAATAGAATATAAAATAACTAACATATAAAAATTATTAATTATAAAAATACCTTTTATCGCAAATAAAAAAGTCATAAGTAAAACAAAAATATTAAAAATATTTCGTTTATATTGAAAAATAATTAAAAAAAACAGTATAAATATGGTTATAACATTTAATAAACCGTGTTTTAAAAAGCTAAAAATATAATAATTATCCACATAGTTTAATGTAGAATCTAACCCAAAAAATGTATTAATACTATTAAAACTATAATTTTTTACAGTTTCATTAAAATATTGTATAGCTTGTCGCAAATTTCCTCCATTATCGCCACTATGAAAATCATTTATTAAGTGAGAAATAGAAAATCTATCAATTAAATAATTAATAATGTCTTTTACAAAATCATTAAATTGATACATAAAAAACATTGTTGCCAAAATCAATATAAACATAAAACTAATATCTTTTATCTTTATCAATTTTAATTTCCAATTAAACAACATTAATAAAACAAATAATACAATTATGCCTGTTCTCATCCCACTTAATAATATACCTAATAAGGAAATAAAACCAACTATTGAAACAAATATTCTATTGATCAAATAGTATCTTTTTAAAATTAATAAAAAAAATATAATAATACTATTATACAATCCAAAAGCATTAACATCTGAACCAAAAACTCCACCATATCTGCCAAAAGCTGGATACCTATGAATATGATAAAAATTTAACATCAAATTTTCAAAAGGTTTATTTATAAACATTATTATTGATAAAAAAATTGGTAATGATAAGAAAAATAAAACTATATTGTAATTTATATTAATATCTTTTATTAAAGATAAAAAGGAAATAAAACTAATAAAAATAAAAATATTAAATATAATATAAAAGCTACTGATATTATATTCATCAATATAAAAAATTTGGACTATCAAAGGAACACAAAGTGATATTATATATATAGCAATAAATATAATTACATTTTTATAAAACGATATCTTATTATAATTAAACAACAAATATATAATAATTAATAGATTGTAAATATACAATCCTTGAAAAATTTTTAAATTTAATCCAATCATTAAAAATACAAAATATATATATAATTTTTCAATTATTTTAACACTAATCATCTATTATTTTCCACACTCAATTTTTCTAAAAATTTTTTTAACTTTTCTTTTCTCTCAATCTCTTCTTTTTTTAACTTTTTTCTTTTATCTTCTATTTTACTAAGTAATTTTCCAAATTCTTTAACTTTAAATTTCTTTTTCAAATAAATAATACTGTTTCTTAAATCATCAATATTATCTAATTTAATATTTTCTATTTTATTTATTAAAAATTCTTTGAATTCACTACTTTTAACTCTTTTTTCAATACTAGCAAAAATTTGTTCGGCTTGATAAAACTCTGGAATATCCAAATCTTGAAAAACATACATTTTTAAAATTTTTTCATTTAAATTTATATCCACTTTTCTCTCCACATTTGATACATCAAAACCAACCACAATTTATGAGGATTACCATATCCATTATAATAACTTTTCTTCATTTGATTTATATATTCATAATTAAATCCAGTCTCTTTTAGACTTTTTTTATTTAAATATGTTTCAAAATATTCTTTTAATTCATCTTTGAACCATTCAAATACAGGAATGGAAAATCCCATTTTAGGTCTTAGCATAATTTCCTTTGGAAGATACTTATGGGTAATTTCTTTTAATATATATTTTGTAACATTATCTTTTTGTTTATATTGAATAGGAAGTTTAGCAACAAATTCTATTAAATTAACATCAAGCATAGGCTCTCTACCTTCTAAACTCACACTCATCGTAGCTCTATCTACTTTTGTAAGAATATCATCAGTCAAATAAGTATTAAAACTATAAAAAAGCATTTGTTTATAATTAAATGCATCAAATTTTTTTATTGATAGAATATCTTGATTTAATAATTGACTAATTTCATAATCATAAAAATATTTATTATTTGTATCATAAAATTTAGAAAAATTATCACTATGTTTTATCATCTCACAAAACTTATAAAATTTACCTTCTAAATTATAAATTTTCAAATATTTTGAAAATTTATAAGGATTTATAATTTTCTCTAAAAAACTAAGCTTATTTATTTTAGCAAAAATTCTAAACTTTTTATATAAATCAAAACTATTTTTATAATTTGGATAACCACTAAAAAGTTCATCCCCTCCATCAGCACTAAGTGCTACTGTTACATATTTTTTTGCAAATTCAGATACCATAATAGTAGGAATTGCACTACTGTCCCCAAACGGCTCATCATATATAAACGGTAATTTTGGTAATATCTTTAAAGCATCCTTTTGAGACAAATAATGCTCATAATGTTCTGTTCCTAAAATTTCAGCTACTTTTTTTGCATATATAGCTTCATTATATTTTTGTTCTTTAAACCCTATCGTAAAAGTTTTAATTTTTTGATTAGAATGTTTTTGTAAAATAGCAGTTACTATACTACTATCATATCCTCCACTTAAAAACACTCCCAAAGGTACATCAGATACAAGTCTGTATTTAAAAGCTTTAATCATTTTTTGTTCAAGTTCTTTTTTTGCTTCTTCAAAACTTATATCTAATTCTTCATTAAAATCATGTATATTCCAATATTTTACCTTTTTTAACTCTTTGTTTTTTAAACTTAATTCTAAATAATACCCTGCTTCAAGCTTATAAGTGTTTTCAAAAATCGATAAAGGTTGTGGAATATATCCAAATTTTAAATATTCAATTAAAGCTTCTTTATTTATATTTTTTTTAAAAAAAGGATTTTGATGAAATGATTTTAATTCACTTGCAAACATAAATAAATTATCTTTAAAACAATAATAAAGTGGCTTCACTCCCACTCTATCTCTAATTAAAACTAACTTATTATTTTTTTTATCATAAATAGCAATAGCAAACATTCCATTAAATTTATGAACTGCTTGTATTCCCCATTTATGATATGCTTTTAGGATAACTTCCGTATCTGAATTACTTTCAAAACTATATCCCCATTTTTCAAGCTCTGCTCTGATTTCTTTAAAGTTATACACTTCTCCATTATAAACTATTTCTAAATTATCAAATTTCATAGGTTGATGTCCATGTGAACTTAAATCCAAAATAGAGAGCCTTCTATGTCCAAGACCTACATTACAGTTATTTAAACTATAAAAATTGTATCCGCTATCATCCGGTCCACGATAATATAAAACATCAGTCATATTTTTTAAATTTTCTCTATCTGATTTTTTATTAAAATCACAAAACCCTGCTATTCCACACATTTATTTTAAATCCTCTATTATATTTTTATATCTATTTATAACATTATCCAAAGAATACTCATTTTTTGCATAAATATATGCTTCTTTTACTAAATTATTAACTAAACTAATATCATTTAATATTTTTAATATTTCAGTTACAAAATCTTTTTTATTATTATATTCAACTAATATACCTGTTTTATTATGCACAATCATTTCATCAGGACCTGATTTACATTTATGAGATATTATAGGAGTTTTACATATCATCGCTTCAGCTAAAACTTGTGGTAAACCTTCCCATATTGAAGTCAAACAAAAAATATCAGATCTTGCAATATACTTATAAGGATTTTTTTTAAATCCTAAAAAATGCACATATTTTTCTATTCCTAAACTTTTAGTATAATTGTATAAAGTATCTCTTAAATTTCCTTTTCCTAAAATGATCAATTCTACATTTTTATTTAATTTTCTTACTTCATAAAAAACTTCTATTAAAAATTTAAAATTCTTTTGAGGAACCAACCTTCCTACTCCTATTATATATTTTTTATTTTTATCAAAATTAAAATCTTTAACTTCTTCCTTTGACATATTTTCAATTTTTTCTATATCTAATGGATTTCTTACAATTCTAAAAAAATCTTTTCTTACATTAAAATTTTCAACAAAATCATCTTTAATAGCTTCAGCAATAGTTAGAAAAATATCAGAATTATTATATTTTTTAACTAAAAAACATTTAAACAACATTTCATATAAGAAAGAAGAATTTCCTCTATCTTTTAAAGCAATTGATGGATATGCATGTTCTTGTATAATTGTTTTTAAAAAAGTATTTTTATATTTCGCATATAAAATATAAAAATTTGTAATTGGAGCAAAACTAATTGCAATATCGGTCTTGTTTTTTTCAACCCAATTTACATAAGAAATCATTTTTGTAAAGACTCTCATTTTTGGTATATTTATAGATGATTTAGACAAATCTATAATTTTAATAGTTTTGTTTAAATATTCTCCAAATGGTCCTATATTTTCCAATATAATAAAATTAATTTTATATTGTTCACTTAATCCATTAGCGATATTTATAGCAACTCTTTGTGCTCCTAAATCTTCAAAATTTGAAAATATAATTAGCTCACCATTTTTATCATTTGTAATAAAAATCGGAACAGTTCTAAATACATCATTATAAATCTCAATTTTATTCTCATCTTCTATGATCTGAATACCATTTTGGCTTATATCAAATTTTTCTACTTTTTTATAGTTAAATTCTAGTTGCATTTTATCTTCCTTAAATTTTTTATTACTAAATAATATTTAGCACTATTTTTTATAATTTCTGCTATTACTATTGCACTTATTAAACCAATCATACCAAAATATATACTTAATACAATTTTTATTAAAATATTAATAGTAAATGTTATGCTATCAAATATTGTGATTTCTTTTTCTAATTTTAAACTTAATAATAAATTATGTAAAATTTGTCCCAGAGTTTTTCCAAAAACCATAGCAAATAAAAATACAATCACATAAAAAAGTATATCAATCAAATTCTTATCTATCCTATCACTAAAAAAATATAAAAACAAATCTTTTCCAAAAAAGAATACAAAACTAAATATAATTATATCAATAATTAATAACATAAAAAGATAGTTATATAAAGTTTTTTTGACTTCATTAAATTTTTTCTCTTTTATTAAATTTGAAAATTTTGTTATTGTTGGTCCTGCTATAGATGTATTTAATACTGTAATAATAGCACCATATATCCTTTGCACAAATGCCACTAAAGATAAAAATCCACTTGTTAGATATGAAGCTATAAATCTCTCAATTAGTTCGTCTGTTCTGTAGTAAAAAGAACCAAAAAATATATACTTCATTCTATGCCAAAGTAATAAAAAATATTCTTTTCTAAACTTCAAATTGATTTTAATTATTTTAAAAGTAAATATTCCCATTATAAAAAATAGAAATATTTGAATAACCAATTGATACAAACTAGCAGAATATATACCAAACTTATCTATTGTAAAATAGATAAAAATAAACCCTATTATAGCCCCTATCATATTTAAAAAATTTATTTTGATATATTCATTCTTTTCTTGAAATATCGCATAAAAAAGTATATTTATAGATGTTATAGCAAATGTTATTAAAAACATACTTTGGATAAAAACAATATCTTGGAAAGGAACTGTTTGTAAATAATTGTGAAAAATAAATTTTATCCAAATAGGCATTCCAATTAAAACAAATAAAAATATAGGAATAACAATAAATAGAATACTTACAAACATATACCCTTCTATTCTCTTTTCTCTATTTTCAATTAAAATCGGAGTTAAAACTGATGAAATTGACCATCCAATACTCGTAGATAAAAATCCAAATACTGCCATTGCAACATAATAAACATCTAATTCACTACTAAATCCTATCTTTTTAACTATCAAATAATTTGTAAAAAAATTAATTAACACTTGAAGTGATGCAAGTTTTAGTAAAATTATTTTGTCTTTATGATGACTTATTTTTTTTATCATTAAATTTTATCTTTGCAATTTTTATTACTATCTATCAAATATCCCAACATCTCATCTCTTTTTATTTTTTGACCTTTTTTATAATTCATAATTTTTTTAAAAGTAATTTCAAAATATTCATTTTTAAAACCAATATTGCAATGAATATAATAATCATATATCAAATCTCTAATTTCATATCCTTCGCTTCTATTTATATAATTAGCATCATCTCTTCTTTGTGGTCCATCTCCACCAGTTCTGCTCCAACTTAATTCTGAATGATTATCTCTAAGCCATTTAGTCAATTTTTCTTTATTTGTCATTTTTTAATTCCTTTTCTATAACTTTGGTGTCTTTCCTAAAAATTTTTTTAAAAACACTATAATATTATCACATTTTTTCTTCCCAAAAAAAATTAATGCTATCACATATATATAATAATATATCGTGCAATTAAAACCTAATTTATTTAATTCTTTTACATATCTCAAAAATTCTTTGATTCCTTTGTTTCTTTGGATTGCCAAATTCGGATAAAAATATTTTGACATATCAATTTTTATTTTTTTAGTTGAATCAAGATTATACTTTTTATCTATAAATTCAGTGATTTTGAAAAATCCTTTTAAAAAGTTAATAGAATTTTCTATAGTTATAGTTCCAGGTGTGTATAAATCTTTTTCACTCTCACTACTTCCAAAAAAAGGTATTCCTTCTTCTTTTCCTTCTGTTAGAATAGTATCAAAATATGCAGAATCATATTTTAATGTTATCTCTGCAAGCAAATACAATTGAAAGAGTAATGCTCCATCAAAATCATCAATCAATAAATCTTGAATATAGTTTCTATTTATTGTAAATCCTGATATAAACACACTTTTTCTAAAAAGTTCTATATAAGACTCTTCCCCTGCCTTAAAAAACTTATCTCCATCATAATATCTAAATTTTTCAACTTTTCCGTCTCTATATACATATTGATGAGATTTAAGCACATATCCTAAGTTTTTATTTTTTTCAAGAAAATCTATCAGTTTATCAAGTGCCTTTGGAACAAAAACATCATCATCACCCATAAAAACTATAAAATTTCCTGATGCTTTACGAATTAGTTCTCGTAAATTTTTATCATACCCTAAATTTTTATCATTTTCATAATAATTCACTTCATATTTTGTTTGCGATTTAAATTCATTAACTTTTTCTCTTATTTCTACCCTTTTAGGACTACAATCCTCACAAATAACAATCTCAATGTTATCTATTTTTTTTGAATCTATAGATTTCAATAATCTAAATAATTCTTTTGGTCTATTATATGCCGGAATACATATTGATATTATTTTATTTTGCATTATATTTCTCCAAATACCACTTAATTGTTTTCATAATCCCGGATTCAAAATTTTCATCAGCCTTCCATCCAAGCTCATTTTCTATTTTTGTAGCATCTATTGCATATCTTCTGTCATGTCCCGGTCTGTCATCTACAAAAGTAATTAAATCTTTATAACTACCGCTTTTTCTTGGATGAAGCTCATCAAGTATTTCGCATATTTTGTTTGCAATATATATATTTGTTCTCTCATTTCTCCCACCGATATTGTATGTTTCTCCCGCTCCGCCTTTATGGTATGCTAAATCAATTCCTTTACAATGATCCAGCACATAAAGCCAATCTCTTATGTTTTTACCATCTCCATAGATTGGAATTGAATTTTCATTTAGTGCATTTCTTATGATTGTAGGAATCAGTTTTTCCTCATGTTGTTTTGGTCCGTAGTTGTTTGAACAGTTTGTAATAACAGTATCCATTCCAAATGTATGATGATAGCTTCTTACAATCATATCAGAACTTGCTTTGCTTGCACTGTATGGTGAATTAGGTGCGTATGGAGTTTCTTCTGTGAATAATACGTTTGGCTCATCAGGTAATGTTCCATATACTTCATCAGTTGATATATGATGGAATCTACATCCTTTATATTCATCTTTGTATTTAAAGGGCTTTTCCATCCAGTGATTTTTTACTACGTCAAGCAGCGTATATGTCCCGTCCACGTTTGTTCTTACAAACACTCCCGGGTTTTTAATAGAATTATCCACATGACTTTCAGCCGCAAAGTGAATAACTCCTCTTATATCATATTCGTTAAATATATACTCAACAAGTTCTCTATTGCAAATATCGCCTTTAATAAATTTATATCTTGGATTATTTTCTACCTCTTTTAAGTTTTCTAGGTTTCCGGCATATGTTAATAAATCTAAATTTATAACATTATATTCAGAGTATTTTTCTAAAAAATATGGAATAAAATTACTTCCAATAAACCCGGCACCGCCTGTTATCAGTATTGTTTTTTTAGTTTTATCCATTATTTATCCTTTGTAAACAAACTTTCAGCGAATCTCTCCAGTATGGAATAGTTATATTAAATTCATTTTTGATTTTCTTTTTGTTAAGAACTGAATAGTGAGGTCTTTTAGCCGGTGTAGGATAATCTTTGCTTTCAATCGGATTTACTTTAATATTAATATTTTCTATTTCAAATATCGCTTTTGCAAAATCATACCAGCTGATAACTCCCTCATTTGAATAATGATAAATCTCGGCTTTTTTATTTTTTATCTTTTCAAGGTTTTTATCAATTATTTCTAGTATTACAAAAGCTAAATCTTTTGCATATGTAGGAGTTCCTACTTGATCGAATACAACTCCAAGCTCATTTTTATCTTTTAGTCTTAGCATTGTTTTTACAAAGTTATGTCCAAAATAACTATACACCCATGAAGTTCTGATAATTATCCCACTAGCACCTGAAGCTTTAAAAGATTCTTCGCCTTTTAGTTTTGTAAGTCCGTAAACTCCCTGAGGATTTACCGGGTCTTCCTCAATATAAGGTTTATAGTTTTTTCCATCAAATACATAATCAGTTGAGATGTGAATGAGAGGAATTTCTTTTTCTTTTGCGACATGTGAAAGGTATTCTACGGCTTTGTGGTTTATTAAATTTGCTTTTTCTTTTTCTTCTTCTGCCTTATCTACCGCCGTATATGCCGCACAGTTTATAATTAAATCAATATCTTTTTCATTTACAAATTTTTTAATATTATCTTCATTTGTAATATCAAGTTCATTTACATCAGTAAAGAAAAAGTTATAAAGATAATTTAGTGATAATTCTCTTATCTCACTTCCAAGCTGTCCGTTTGAGCCTGTAACTAAGATATTCATTTATTATCTCCATACAGATCAGTATATTCAAAAATTTCGGCTTCTTTCAAATAAGGAGCATTTTTATCTTTATCTGATACAAGAATTTCATCTTTTGGAAAATTCCATTTGATATTAATATCCGGGTCATCAAATCTAATACTTCTATCACATTCAGGTGAATAATAATTATCTACTTTATATACAAATATTGCTTCATCACTTGTTACTAAAAATCCGTGAGCAAATCCTCTTGGGATAAAAAGTTGTCTTTTATTTTCTTCACTAAGCTCTACCGCTACATATTTGCCAAATGTTGGACCTCCTTTTCTTATATCCACAGCTACATCTATTACGCTACCTTTTATTACTCTAACTAATTTACTTTGAGCGAATGGTGGAAGTTGATAATGAAGTCCTCTTAGTACTCCTCTTTTACTTTTTGATTCGTTATCTTGGATAAAGTTTATTTTTCTTACATTCTTTTCAAATAAGTCCTGACGGAATGTTTCCATAAAATAGCCTCTATCATCTCCAAAAACTTTAGGCTCTATTATTACAACTTCTGGTATTTCAGTTTTTATAAATTTCATTTTATTCTCCCGCTATTTTTAAAAGATACTGACCATATCCTGTTTTTTTAAGCTCTTCACCTAATTTAATTAACTCATCTTTACTTATCCAGCCGTTTTGGTAAGCTATTTCTTCAATACATGCAACTTTAAGCCCTGTTCTTCTCTCAATAGTAGCAATAAAATGACTAGCTTCTAATAAATTATCATGAGTTCCTGTATCTAGCCACGCATAACCTCTACCCATAAGTTCTACTTTTAATCTATCTTCTTTTAAATACATTTCATTAATTGTAGTAATTTCAAGCTCACCTCTGTCACTCGGTTTTACCTTATGCGCTTTTTTTACTACATCGTTTGGATAAAAATATAACCCCACTACTGCATAATTACTTTTTGGATTTTTTGGTTTTTCTTCTATACTTATGGCATTCATATTCTCATCAAATTCAACAACCCCATAAGCCGTAGGATTACTAACGTAATATCCAAATACAACCGCTTTATTTTCATTTTTTACAATTTCACGAGAACGATTTAGAAGCTCTGTAAGCCCATGTCCGTAAAATATATTATCCCCTAGCACCAGACATACATCATCATTTCCGATAAATTTTTCTCCTATAATAAATGCTTCTGTAAGACCTTTTGGCTTATCCTGTATTTCATATTCTATTTTTAATCCAAGCTGTGAACCGTCTCCAAATATTTGTCTATAATTATCAATATATTCCGGATTTGAAATTATTAAAATCTCTTTGATACCGCTAAGCATTAATACACTCATCGGATAATAAATCATAGGTTTGTCATAAATTGGCAACAATTGTTTACTTATCCCTCTCGTTATCGGATATAACCTCGTTCCATTTCCCCCGGCTAAAATTACACCTTTCATAAAGATTCCTTATACCAATCATAAATTTTCTTAATCCCCTCTTGCAATTCTGTTTTATACCTCCATCCGAGAGAATAAAGCTTGCTAACATCCGTTACTTTTCTCATAGTCCCGTCCGGTTTTTCTGTATTGAAATAAAATTCTCCTTGAAAACCGATAATATCTTTAATCAAGTACGCAAGGTCTTTGATTGAAATGTCTTTCCCTGTCCCTATATTTATATGGGTATTTCTTATTTCTTTTGTTTTATATTCAGTTATATCACAACTTTTATTTATTCCAAATTGTTCTGTTATTATATCTTTAAAATCCACTTTTTCCATCAAAAACACACAGCCATCTGCCATATCATCAGAATATAAAAACTCTCTTTTTGGCTTTCCGCTTCCCCAAATCTCTACTTGGTTTTTTGTAATACCATATTTCTCTAAAATCTTTAATATTTCTTCTTCAGTTGCATTTCCATCAACATTTTCTATTGGGTTTTTGTTTAAATCTCTTCTTATTTCATCAAAATTATCTTCACTTAAAGCTTTTGCAAGATGTATTTTTCTAATAAGTGCTGGTAGGACATGAGATTTTTCCAAGTCAAAATTATCATTTTCTCCGTAAAGATTTGTAGGCATTACCGAAATAAAGTTAGTACCATATTGCAAATTAAAACTCTCACACATTTTAATACCGGCTATCTTTGCAATAGCATAAGGTTCGTTTGTATATTCAAGCTCACCAGTTAGCAAATACTCCTCTTTTATTGGCTGAGGGCAGTTTTTAGGATATATACATGTACTTCCCAAAAACATCAGTTTTTTTACATTATTTTTGTATGCGTTATAAATTACGTTGTTTTGAATCTGCAAATTTTCATATATAAAATCAGCCCTGTAGGTATTATTAGCAACTATTCCTCCAACTTTTGCCGCGGCAAGAAAAATATATTCGGGCTTAATTTTTTCAAAAAATTCTTTTACATCATTTTGATGTGTTAAATCTAGTTTATACCATTTAACTTTAGTATTTTTTGGTTTTCTGTTATGAGAAGTTGAAATTATATTTTTATATCCTTTTTCTTTAAGCTTTCTGATAATTGCACTTCCTACAAGTCCTGTTCCACCTGCTACGTAAATTTTTGAATTTTTTTGCATTTTACACTCCACAGCTTTTTGGGACTTCAAATCCACATTGTTTTAATACTAGCTCTTGATAATTTTCTTTGAGATCACTTTCTACCATTTCTTGTGTCATCTCTTCAAGAGTAATTTTTGGTTCCCAACCAAGCTTTTTCTTTGCTTTTGTGGCATCACCAAGAAGTAAATCAACTTCTGTTGGTCTAAAATATTTAGGATCAACTTCGACAATCACTTGATTAGGTTTTAGGTTTAAGGTTTTAGGATTTAGGTTTATTTTTAAATTTTTAAATAATTCGTTTAATCTATCATAATCAATACTTTCAATAATGCCTTTTTCATCTACCCCTTCACCTTCAAACTTTATATTAAGTCCAAGATATTTACCTGCAAGTCTTACAAACTCTCTGATTTCAGTAGTTCTTCCCGTAGCTATTACCCAATCTTCTGGTTTATCATATTGAAGTATCATCCACATCATTCTGACATAATCTTTTGCATGTCCCCAGTCTCTTTTTGCACTTAAATTTCCAAGATATAACTTTTTATCAAGTCCTAAAAGTATTCTTGCCATTCCTCTTGTTATTTTTCTGGTTACGAAGGTTTCTCCTCTTCTTGGACTTTCATGATTAAAAAGTATCCCATTAACCGCAAACATATTATATGCTTCTCTGTAATTTACAGTTATCCAATACGCATAAAGCTTTGCCACCGCATATGGACTTCTTGGATAAAAAGGTGTCGTTTCTTTTTGAGGAACTTCCTGGACAAGTCCATAAAGCTCGCTCGTAGAAGCTTGATAAATTTTTGTTTTGTCAGTTAACCCTAAAAGCCTTACCGATTCAAGAATTCTAAGCGTTCCTATACCGTCGGCGTTTGCCGTATATTCAGGCTCTTCAAAGCTAACAGCTACATGAGACTGAGCCGCAAGATTATAAATTTCATCAGGCTGTATTTTTTGGATAAGATTTGTTAAATTCATACTATCAGTCATATCTCCGTAATGTAAAAAGAAATTAGTATTTTCTTCATGTGGGTCTTTGTATAAATGGTCTATTCTTTTTGTATTAAATAGACTACTTCTTCTTTTTATACCGTGAACTTCATAACCTTTGTCAAGTAAAAATTCCGCTAGATAGCTTCCGTCCTGACCTGTTATTCCTGTAATAAGTGCCACTTTTTTAGACATATTTATTTCCTTTAAAATAATTTTTTACATAACTATGAACATCTTTTCTTTTCATAATTTCATCTACTTCCAGCCAAATATATTCGCTATGCTGTTCAAAAGGTAGATTTAATGAAATTTTATCTAAATTTATCATATAAGCTAAATTAACATAATGTGTAGGGACACCATTAAACCCAGTGTCATAAAAATGTTCAAATACTCCTATAAATGCAGGCTCAAATTTTCCTTCATAATCTAATTCGTTTTTTAAAATACGCTTTTGCGCTTCTGAGATTTTTTCATTTTTATATATTCTGCCGCCAATTGTAAACCAATATCCTTTTGCTGGGTTGTTTATTCTTTTTCCTAGTAAAATTTTATCCTTCTTTTTTACAACAAAATCAATAGATATTAAAGAAGTATTCTTAACAATACATTCAAATATTTCACTATCTACCATTAATCCCTCTTATAATCATCTTGAATTCTAACAATATCATCTTCTCTGGTATATTCTCCAACCTGAGCTTCAATCAACACTACCGGTATTTTACCAGGATTTGAAAGTCTATGAACTTCTCCCATTTTTATATAAGTAGATTCGTTCGGTCTTACAAGATATTTTTTTTCTCCAACCTCCACCTCCGCAGTACCACTGACAACTATCCAGTGTTCGTTTCTATGAAAATGTTTTTGAAGACTAAGTCTTTTCCCAGGTTTTACGATAATACGTTTAATTTTATATCCGTTTTCATCAATTAGATTTTCAAATGTACCCCAAGGTCTATGAACTATCGTGTGATATTCAGTTATTTCTTTGTTTGTCTGTTTAAGTTCATTTACTATATCTTTTACTTTTTGAGTTTCACCTTTTTTGGCAATAAGCAATGCATCTTTAGTATCTATCACTATAAAGTCCTCTAATCCAATTGTTGTTATAATCTTTTTATCATTATCCGTGTAATAAAAATTATTATTGCTATCTATTTCTAATGACTCTTTTGACTCAATTTCATCTATCAAACTATCAAAACTTCCCACATCATTCCATTCAAATTCGCTTGGTATTACCTTTATTTTATCACTCTTTTCCATTACGGCATAATCAATACTTATATCGGGAATTGAGTGCATATCTTTTAGTCTTATTTGATTTTCGTTTATAATCTGTCTTTTTTCATAACTTTCTAAAACTGCTTTATAAACTTTAGGAGAATGTTTTTTAAGTTCTTCCAAAAATACTCCTGCTTTAAACATAAACATACCGCTATTCCATAAATAGTAACTAGTAGATTGTTGATTGTTATTAGCATTTTGTTGAATATATTTTTTAGCTGTTTTTGAATCAGGTTTTTCATGAAATTTAATGACATTAATCCCATCAACACTTGACCATTGACTATTAACTATTTCACATTCAATATATCCATAGCCCGTGTTTGGTTCAGTGGGATTTATACCGAATGTAACCAGATAACCTTCTTTAGCCAATTCTTTTGCTCTGTTTACAGCCTCATTATACTTACCCATATCTTTAATTAAATGATCACTAGGAGTTACAAAAAGTATTTCATCTTTATCGCTTTCAAGTGCCGAAAAAGCAATAGCTGGAGCTGTATTTCTGCCAACATCTTCAAGTAGAAATTTTGTATTTGAAATAATATTTTGGTCTATTTCTTCGATTTGATCTAAAGCAATAAAATATTGCTCTAAATTTGAGACAATGCTACTTGATGTGCATATTTTACTATTTCTTTTTATAGTCTTTTGGAATAAACTTTCGTTATCGAATAATTTCAAAAATTGCTTTGGCATTAATTTACGACTAAGGGGCCATAACCTCGTCCCACTTCCACCTGACAATATAATGTTTTTCATTATTTATTTTCCTTAACTTCTATTTTATCTTTTATTTTATCAAAGGTTTTAATTCCTATCCCTTTTACTTTCATAATATCTTCTATTTTTTTAAAAGGGTGCTGTTGACGGTATTTTATTATCAGTGAAGCCTTAACTTCCCCTATTCCTTTTAAAGAACTTAACTCTTTTATCGTTGCGGTATTGATATTTATTTTCGCAAATAATAAAATTGCTAAAAACATAATCGTTACTATATATTTCATCTTTTTCCTTTTTTAAATTTTATTATATTTTAATTCCTTTTAACGCTTCTTTTTCGATGTCTCTATCAAAATTATAATGTACAACAATATCAATAGGTTTATATAATAGCCTTTCTAATTTTACGGCGGTTTTTATCTTTTTCTTAAAAAGCTCATTTCTGTTTTTTGGCACAACAAATATATCAATATCTCCGCCTTTTTTTTCTCTAATTCTACTTCCAAAGATATATATTTTACTTTCACCAAAAAATTCAAAAACAGTTTTGTTAATAGTTTCTATCTCTTTATCACTTAATCGAAGCATTTTTAATTCTCTCAAACATTTCAATCAACTTTTTGCTTTTTTCAATTAAAAAATTAATAATTTCTTTTTTTTCATTATCTTCTAACGGGTATTCATGAAAAATAAAATTTCTAACCTTTCTAAACTCATTCCAAGTATCAATATCAACAATGCCTTCTTTTTCTATTTCTTTAAGAATATCAAAAAAACTTTTCCCTTCAACGTCAAAAAAATTCTTTTTTAAATATTCTCTAAATATTTTTTCGCCAATTAAACTCTGAAGTTTTGAAAATCTAAAAGCCAACATATCTAACGTTTCTTCATACTTATCAAATTTTTCTTCAAAAGGATAAGGCAACTTTTTGATTGCTTTTAAAATTCTAGTTTTATGTATCTCTCCCTCATTGAGATAAGATTTTAATCTCAAAATTTCTCCTATTTTTTAATTTCGTAATACTCTAAATACCACTCAACAAACTTTTTGATTCCTTCTTTAATATCCGTATTAGGTTTATAACCCAATTCTTTTTCAAGGTCCGTAGTATCCGCATACGTTCTTGGCACGTCTCCCGGTTGCATCGGAAGTAAATTCTTTTTAGCTTTTTTGCCAAGCGTTTCTTCAATGGCTTCTATAAAATCCATAAGTTTAACGGGACTTCCGTTACCGATATTATAAACCCTATACGGTGCGATACTTCTACTCGCTCTGCCGTCCCACTTTTCATCGCTTCTTGGAGGATTGTCAATAACTCTGACAACTCCTTCTACGATATCGTCGATATAAGTAAAATCTCGTTTCATATTTCCGTAATTATACACATCTATAGGTTTTTCTTCAAGTATATTTTTTACAAATTTAAAAAGTGCCATATCCGGTCTTCCCCAAGGACCGTAAACCGTAAAAAACCTTAGTCCCGTTGTCGGTATATTGTAAAGATAAGAATACGTATGGCTCATAAGCTCGTCGGCTTTTTTTGTTGCGGCATAAAGACTTATGGGGTGGTCTACGTTATCGTCCGTAGAAAACGGCTGTTTTTTATTAAGTCCGTAAACACTTGAAGAACTTGCATAGCTTAAAGCTTCTACATCGTTATGTCTAACTGCTTCAAGTATATTCATATGCCCTACGATATTGCTTTGAATGTAAGCATCGGGATTAGTAAGAGAATACCTAACCCCCGCCTGAGCGGCAAGATGACACACTTTATCAAACTTCTCTTCTTTAAAAAGTTTATCAATATTCTCTTTATCTTCAAGATTAAGCTTGATAAATTTGTAATTGGTATATTTGTTACCGGTTATTAGTTTATTGTATTCAATTTTTTCTCTTTCAATTCCCGTTTCTTTCAATCTTCCGTATTTGAGATTCACATCGTAATAATCATTTATATTATCAAGCCCTACTACCTCGTCTCCTCTTTCAATTAATCTTTTCGCTAAATGATATCCTATAAATCCCGCCGAGCCTGTTATTAGTATTTTCATTTAGTCGTCCCTACTATAAATATCTCTGGTATAAACTTTCTCTTTTACACTTTGAAGATTGTCATCTATTCTATTTGCGAGTATTACGTCCGATTTGTTAGCAAACTCTTCAAAATCACTCACAAACTCAACCCCTTCAACCTCATCGCCTTTTGCCATCGGTTCATATACTATAAGTTTAACAAAAGGTTTTAGCATTTCCATTACGTCAAATATCGCACTGCTTCTAAAATTATCACTTCCGGCTTTCATTATAAGCCTATAAACACCTACGGTTTTAGGTTTTCTCTCAAGCACTCTTTTTGCGATAAACTCTTTTCTTGTAGTGTTCGAATCGACTATTGCTTCCATAAGTTTTTGAGGTATGTTTTCAAGTGTATAATTAGCTACAAGTTGTTTAGTATCTTTTGGAAGACAATATCCTCCATATCCGAAACTCGGATTATTGTAATGATTACCGATTCGCGGGTCTAAGCTAACTCCGTCTATAATATCCTTGGTATTTAAACCTTTCATTTCGGCATAAGTGTCAAGTTCGTTAAAGAAACTAACTCTCATTGCAAGATAGGTATTTGCGAAAAGTTTAACGGCTTCTGCTTCCGTATTATTCGTAAACAAGATAGGAATAGTCTCTTTAAAAGCGCCGTCTCTAAGTAAATTCGCAAATATTTCCGCACGAGTGGATTTTTCTCCAACAATTATTCTACTTGGATACAAACTGTCAAACAAAGCTTTACCTTCCCTTAAAAATTCCGGGACGAAAAAAATATTTGGAAAATCAAACTCTTTTTTGATTCTTTCCGTATAACCTATAGGTATAGTAGACCGAATCACAACAGTAGCCTTAGGATTGATTTGTATTACGTCTTTTATTACGCTTTCAATCGATTTTGTATTAAAATAATTCGTAATCGGGTCATAATCGGTAGGTGTAGCCACAACTACATATTCGGCGCCTTCATATGCCTCTTTTTTATCAGTAGTTGCTTTGAGTTTAAGGTCTTTAGTATGAAAAAACTCCGTAATTTCTTTGTCTTCAATAGGTGATATGCGTTTGTTAATAAGTTCCACTTTTTGGGGCACAATATCAAGTGCGACGACTTCATTGTTTTGTGACAACAAAATGGCATTACTAAGCCCCACGTATCCGGTTCCTGCTATAGCTATTTTCATTTTGAATCCTTTACCTCTATCTCATCTTTTATTTTATCAAAGGTTTTAATTCCTATCCCTTTTACTTTCATAATATCTTCTATTTTTTTAAAAGGGTGCTGTTGACGGTATTTTATTATCAGTGAAGCCTTAACTTCCCCTATTCCTTTTAAAGAGCTTAGCTCTTTTATCGTTGCGGTATTGATATTTATTTTCGCAAATAAACCTGCCGCAAACAAAAACAAAACCCATAACATCTTCATTTTCGTCCTTTTTCAAAATTATATCAAACTACGTTCATACTCATATGCCGTTTTACAAATAAAATCCAAATTGTCATATTTAGGCACCCAATTCATAAGTTTTTTTATTTTATCGCTATTCGCCACAAGCATAGCCGGGTCTCCCGGTCGTCTTGGTGCAACTTCCACTCTAAAATCCACACCGCTAACTCTCTTCATGGTATCTATCACTTCTTTTACGCTTGCACCTTTCCCATATCCTACATTAAATATATCACTTTTGGAGTGTTGCAAATATTCAAGCGCTTTTATATGAGCCGCGGCTAAATCCATTACGTGAATATAATCTCTCACACCACTCCCGTCATCAGTAGGATAGTCATTACCGAATATATACATTTTTTCTCTTTTACCTACGGCACATTCGGCGGCAACCTTTATAAGATGTGTGGCGTTTTTAGTCTTTTGACCTATTGTTAAATCGGGTGCGGTTCCCGCTACGTTAAAATATCTAAATATTACATATTTAAAATCTTTAGTAGCTTTTGCGCAATCTTGAATAATTTTTTCGCTAAAAAGTTTACTCTGTCCGTAAGGATTAATTGGATTTGTCACAAAAGTTTCGTCTATACCGTTTTTGATTTCTATTATGTCCGGTTCGCCGTAAACGGCGGCGGTAGAAGAAAATATAAATCTTCCTACTCCGTATTTAACGCAAACATTAACCAAATTAACCGTATTTGCCGTATTATTCAAATAATACTTCAACGGTTTTTCAACACTTTCCGGGACGATTAAACTAGCGGCGAAATGTATAACGGCATCTATTTTTTTTTGTTTAAAAATATCTTCTATTTTATCCCATTCGCTTAAATCGGCGTTGATAAATTCAAAATCTCTAATCTTTTTCAACTCTTCAATCGTAGAAAAAAAGCCTGTAGATAAATTATCAAGCACTATAACGTTATCATCTCCCCCTTCAAGTAACATTTTTACCGTATGGGAGCCAATATACCCAGCTCCTCCGGTTACTAAAATATTCATTCCAACTCCTTTATCATTATCAAAATCCCGTTTTTTTTATCTTTAAACAAAATTTTTTTATCATCGCTTTTACAATAAAACCCAGCCGGACACTTTCTATCCAATATTTTATCCAAAAAATCTTCCGGATAGCCTTTTGGCAAAAATTCTTTAACAAATTTCTCTTTATCCATGCATTTTGAACCGATACAAACATAAGAATTTTTAACACTAATACTTATGGGAAGATTGGCGTCTTTATAAATCACAAGTTCCTTATAACCCGCGCTTTTTTTCAAAAACCCCTGGTCGGCGACTTTAATACGAGGAGTTTTTATAACGGCGTAAACGGAATAGGTTTTAACACTGCAACCGACTAAAAAAATATAAAATGTAAAATGTAAAATGTAAAATAAGATTGTTTTAATACTCAATTTTGCATTTTCCATTGAATTATTTTTCATTTATCTGATTTTCCTTATCCTGTTTTTTGAAATTTTATAAATTCTTGAAACTTCACCTTCAAACAACCCTCTTTTATCTTCGATAACGATATCCGCGCAATTTTTTGCCCATACCTCATCAAAACCCTTTCCATGTGGATTTGCCGAAGTCGAATAAAGCCACGAAAATTTTTGTAAAAATTCTAAATGGACTTCATCTTTTACAACCCTAAAGCTTTTTCCATTGGGATAAATAAACGTAACTTTCTTAGCACGTCTAATGCGTTTTTTAAACTTTTTGGGTACTCTGACAAATTTTTTCAACGTATCCAAACCGTCCGTTTCTATCAACACGGGTTTATTTTCTTCTCGGTTTTTTACAATGTTCAATTTTTTCGGGTTTTGAGAAAGAAACCCTACCGTCGTATCGGTTTGAGTTAGGTATATTTTATTCGGGTCCATTTTTTTTCCTTAATAAGATAGCAAGCTCGTCCATCTCCCTGGATTCTTTAAGTTTTAACTCTTTAAGGGCTTTTTTAATCTCTTCATTTTGAAGATATTTCATTTTTTCGTATTCGGTGTTCGCTTTTTTCAGTTCTTCAAGCAACTCGTTTTTTCTGCTTTTTAACACCGTTATTTGATTTTGCAATTTCGCAATTTCGTCTCTAATAATTCCCTGCTGATGTTTGATTTGATTTATTATTGAAATTTTTCCCTCTCTCGGAATGGTAAAAGAACGCAACGACTCCTCTAAGGAGGAGATTTTAAGATTTAATTCGTTAATGGAAGCATTTATTTTTTGAAGATTTTTTTGAATGGAGTCGACTTTTTGTTTTTTTAGTTTTACGACTCCGTCAAATTTGGTTTTCATGCTCTACGCGTCAGTCTCTTATAACAGTCGCGTTTCTTTCGGCACCGGTAGAGATGTATTTGATTTTCGTCCCTATTTTTTCTTCGATAAATTCTATATATTTTTTAGCGTTGATAGGCAAATCTTCCCAATTTTTTACGTGTGCGCTTTTATCCCAACCCTCAAACTCTTCATATATAGGTTTCACACCGTCTAAATTAGACGGAAAATACTCTATCCTTTCCCCATCTTTTTCGTATGCCACGCAAACTTTTACTCTCTCAAATCCGTCCAAAACATCAAGCTTCATAATCGCTACTTCGTCACAACCGTTAAGCGTTACGGCATATTTAGCGGCAACTACGTCAAACCAGCCGCACCTTCTCTCCCTTCCCGTTGTGGTCCCGAATTCATGCCCTTGCTTTCTTATTCTCTCTCCCTCCTCGCTAATCTCTTCGGTAGGGAAAGGTCCGTTTCCTACGCGAGTCGTATACGCTTTTGCAATTCCTATAACCTTATTCAATCTTTTAGGTGCTATACCGCTACCGGTTAGCGCTCCGCTGGCTATGGTATTAGAACTCGTCACATACGGATACGTCCCGTGGTCGATATCAAGAAGCGTGGCTTGGGCTCCTTCCAACAGCATATTTTTATCGAAATTATCCCAAAGATACTTGGTAGTATCCACTATCATATCGCCCAGATTATCTCTCCACTCCTCAAGCATGCTTTTTAAGTTTTCCCGCGAAGGAATATCAATTCCCAGATATTCGAAGTATCCTTTATTCATTTCATAATAATCTTCTAATTTTTCCAAAAGTTTTTCTATATTTTTCAACTCACCCATTCTCACACCTACTCTGGCTATTTTATCTGCATACGCCGGACCTATGCCTCTACCGGTGGTCCCTATTGCGTTTTTACCTCTAAGTTTTTCGCGAGCCTGGTCTATTGCGATATGATGAGCCAAAATCATATGAGCTTTATCCGAAATCAAAAGCTTGTTTTTAATATCTTCCGTAAAGTTATTAAGCTCTTTTATGAGTTGGGGCGGATAGACTACCACGCCATTACCTATTACATTAATGGCGTTTTTATTTAAAACTCCGCTCGGCAATAAATGGAGCGCGTATTTTTTTCCGTCCACCACAACCGTATGTCCGGCATTGTGCCCTCCTTGGCTTCTGATTACGATATCGTAATTCTTCGCAACCAAATCCACTATTTTGCCTTTTCCTTCATCACCCCATTGAAGCCCGACTATTAAATCAATCATTTATATCCTTCCGTGCTTAGAATACGAAATTTTATCAAAAAATTATTATTGAGTTTCAAAACCTCTTTTATCTATTCCATATCTTTTAAAAGATTATCGGTATAAATAGAAAATCCGCTACTTTCTACATCTTGGACTCTATATTCGCCGCCTTTTGCCATAATGTCGTTATTATTCAAAAAACGATAAAACACACCCGTATAATACCTTAAATTTGCAACGTATAAAGGCGCTAAAGTTACGTTGTAATTTATCTTTTCCGCTCTGTTTCTCAACTCCTCCAAAGCCTTCTTGATATTTGACGGATAAATATCTAAATCGCTCAAATCTTCAATCGTATTAATCTCAACTAAACGTTTAAGCCACTCTTCTTTAAATTTGTAAAGCCTCATATTAATAATATCGTCCAATTCAAGAGAAGTTAATTTGCATACTTCTTTGGGTATGTTTATATGCGACATTACCAATGTATAGTTTTTTTCAAGTCTTTTAAAAATATTCAAATTCGTATTTAACACGTCTTCCAAATCACCCTCAAGCCACTCGGCTCCTATTTGATTTATTTCTACCGAAGGAGCTCTAAAAACGGGTTGAATATAAAACCACTTCTTCGCTTCGCTTTTTAATCTTTTAAGCACTATTCTGATAATATCAATAGAGCTGTCCCCCCTCAAACATAACGTGCGATTTTGCGAATCGGTAAATTTTATTAGTTCTTTTTCGTCCAGAGCTTCGAGCTGATGATATGAAAAATAAGGACTCACTATCTCTTCATACTCTTCGTTTTCAAACACGTCGCTTGCAATAGATTCTATTTCTCTTTTTATTTTAGCTTTTTTACCAAAATATAACTTAGCGCCTTGGGGTATATCGTGTGCAAATATCATATCAGCTCTTTTTTAGCAGTTTTTCGTTTCATATTAAGCCTTTTATTATAAGGTTTTTAATTTTTCATTGCTATAAACCTTAACGGCTGTAGCGTCATATTGTCTGACTCCCAACTTTTCCAATGCAAGTTCTATGCCATTTAAAATATGAGTCATTTTATAATCTTCGATTATCCCCATATTGTTGATTCTAAACAGTTTGCCTTTCATAAAATCCTGACCTCCGGCAACGTTTACGCCGTAGTCGGTTTTTAGGATCTTTCTAAGCTCGTCGGCTTGGTCAAAATATACTGCCGCCATAGAAAGTGCCGAATTTTGAGGATAAATACTCAAACCTATAGCTTCAAGTGACGATAGCATTGCTTTATGTCGTAAAGCCGTATTGTTATAATGATTTTCAAGCCCTATCTCTTCAAGTTTTTTCAATACCTCCCTAAGAGCGATAATCAAACTCGTAGCCGGAGTAAAAGCAGTAGAGCCTTCTTTTTGTTTTTTAAGTTCGTTTGCCAAATTAAAATAAAACCCTCTGCCAGAGCCTATTCTCTCTACAGCCTCTTCACTCATCGCAACCATCGCAAGTCCCGGAGGCAACATAAAAGCCTTTTGGCTTCCTCCTATTATCACATCTATATTTGCCGTATCTATATCTTCCACTCCGAGTGCAGTAATACCGTCGGCTACCACCATTATATTCGAATTTATCAGTTTAATCTCCGCGGCAATATCCTCCACCGGGTGTCTTAATCCCCCGGCACTTTCGCTTATTTGGATAAATACGCTATCAATTTCTTTATCTTCTTTGATTGCCGCAATTACATCATCAACACTTGCGGGCGTATTCCAATCGTATTTCAATTCTTTAAACGCGATTGAATGGGCTTTTGCTATTTTTCCCCATCTTTCACCGAATTTACCGGCATTTACCGTTAAGGCTTTTTTCTTCACTATGTTTATCACCGCCGCTTCCATGGCACCGCTACCCGAGCTACTTAAAAACAGAGCGTTAGGCAAATGTGTTAAAGTTTTAAAACGATTCAAAGTATCAATCAATATCTCTTTAAATTCCGGCGTTCGATGATGAATCGTCTCTTGCAAAAACGTCTCTCTAACAAAAAGAGGTATTTCAACCGGTCCCGGAGTTGCTAAAATCATTTTTCAATCCTTTTAACTATCGCTTCTACATCAAATCCGAAATGTTTATAAACTTCGCTTCCTTTTCCGCTCGCTCCAAACGTTTCCATACCTATAACCTCATCGGCGTATTTATACCACTCAAACCCTCTGTTGGCTTCTATTGCAATAACCCGTCCTTTTAAAAGTTGCTTTTTAAACTCATCATTTTGTTTGTCAAAAAGCTCAAAACACGGCACACTAACGACTCTTGCGTCTATAATTTCCGCCGTCTGCATTGCCAAATTAACCTCGCTGCCGCTGGCTATTAGCGTAATATCGCTATCGGATTCCCTAAGAACGTACGCTCCTTTGCTTAAATCGATATCTTTTGGAGTTATGTTGTTTAATCCTTGTCTTGAAAGTATAAAAGCACACGGTGCGTCAATGTTAAGGGCGCTTTTCCACGCGTTTACGTTTTCGTTTGCGTCAGCCGGTCTAAATACGTAAAGATTCGGCACCGCCCTAAGCGACGTTATATGTTCGATAGGTTCGTGAGTTGGTCCGTCTTCTCCAACCACTATCGTATCGTGTGTAAATATCCAATAGTTTTTATGTCCGCTAAGCGCCGCGATTCTAAGCGCACCCCTTAAATAATCGCTAAACACCAAAAACGTAGCCGCATACGGCAAAAACCCGTAAGCGCTTAATGCGTTGTTGATTGCCGCCATGGCGTGTTCTCTAATGCCGTATTGGATATTTCTGCCTTTAGGAAACGTTTCTTCGCCTTGAAGCCACGTATTGTTCGAAGGTGCCAAATCGGCACTCCCTCCAAGAAATGAAGGAATCGCTTTTGCTATGGCGTTTAAAATTTCGCCGTTGCTTTTTCTTGTGGCGATACTTTTTTCTTTTTCAAAAACCGGGAATTCTATGTTTGAAAAATCTTTTTTAAAGAATTCGTTTATAGCTTCTACATTCGCTTTTTTTAACCACTCTTTTTCAAGTAACTCCCCTCTTTCTTTTACGCATCTAAATCTAATCAATACGTCTTGAGGGACGTTAAAAGTTTCGTTTTCGTCAAATCCGGCGGCGGATTTTGATTTTTTAATAACTTCCTCTCCCAAAGGAGCACCGTGCGTTTTATGACTCCCTTCCAAGCCCACAGCCCCTTTGGCTATTACCGTTTTGGCTATGATTAATGTAGGTTTTCCGCATGGTTCTTTAGCCGTTTGGAGAGTTTTTACGATTTGGTCAAAATCGTGCCCGTCGGTTTCAAGGACCCTAAAGTTTTGAGACTCGAATCTTTTTTTGATATCGTCTTTAAATACCTCGTCCACTTCTCCCTCAATCGAAATATTATTGCTGTCGTAAATAATTATCAAATCCTCAAGCCCCATGCTACCGGCAATCGAGCACGCTTCATATGAAATCCCTTCTTCCAAATCTCCATCACCGCACAAACACCACACTTTATGGTCTATCTCGGGGAACTTTCGACTAATAAATTTTTTCGCCATGGCAAATCCGACTGCATTAGCCACACCTTGTCCCAACGGACCGGTAGTTACTTCTATTCCGGAAGTGTGCCCGTATTCCGGGTGTCCTGGTGTTTTACTTCCAAGTTGTCTAAAGCGCTTCAAATCTTCCAACTCCAAATCGTATCCCCACAAATAAAGCATCGAATATATAAGAGGAGTCGCGTGTCCTCCGGAAAACACCAATCTGTCTCTGTTTATAAACTCGGGATTATGAGGAGTTAAATTTATAACTTCGCTAAGTCCAACCATTATATCGGCAAGCCCTAACGCCGCACCGGGGTGCCCGGAATTGGCTTTTTGGACCATGTCAGCGGCTAAAAACCTTATCGTATCAGCCATTTTTTTTCTCATTTCCATTATTATCTCTCCTTTTTTGATTTCGTCGTTTATTTTTTATGTCTAAAAAGATATTTTTCCAACAACGGTTTTAATTTTTCTTTCAATACTTCATCAAACCCTTCTAATTCACGCTCAAGTTTAAGAGCCGAATCTTCCGCTGTTTTTATTGCTTCTTCCAAACCCAAGAGCGTAACAAACGTATTTTTACCTTCGTCTATGCCGGTGCTTTTGCCCGCTTCCTCGCTACTTAGCGTCACATCGAGTATATCGTCTTGTATTTGGAACAAAACTCCCAATTCAATCCCGAAATCATATAATTTGCGTTTAAGCTCTTCATCAAGATTTACTATTACCGCACACATTTGCAAGCTTGCGGCGATTAATTTAGCCGTTTTATTCAGATGCAACGTTTTTAAACGATGAATATCCAATTTTTTATCCTCGAAATAACAATCTATCGCTTGTCCCAAAACCATACCATCAGCTCCGGCGTTTTTTGCCAAAACATTAATCAATTCGACTTTAACGTCACTATGAAAAGGCGCATTACTCAACACCTCAAAAGCATATGTATTTAAAGCGTCTCCCACCAAAAGAGCCGTCACTTCATCGTATGTTACATGAAGAGTAGGGTGCCCTCTTCTTAAAGGCGAATTATCCATAATAGGCAAATCGTCATGAACCAAAGAATACGTATGTATCAACTCAATCGCATAAGCCGCGTATTTTGCACTATCTACAAGCAGAGGATTATACGCTTCTACCACGCTTAATAACAGTTTGGGTCTAAATCGCTTGCCTCCGGCTAACAACATTTCGTTTAAGGCTTTTTCGAAATAAGGGTGAAAACTTTCCGCTTTTATCGGGTGTTTTTTTATAAACTCTTCCATTTTTTACCTTAAAGGAATCTTCGTCTCAAGACCGTTTTGCAATAACGTAATTGTAACATTATTATAAGTTGAAAGCGCTCTTTTCAATTCTTTAAAAGAGCTTATTTTTATTCCGTTAACCTTAACTATTTTCGCCCCGTCTTTTAAAAAATATCTTTTTTTCAAAGCTTTTGATAGTTTTACTTCCAAATTTTTATTTACGTAAATTCCAAAAATCTCCAAAGGAGTGTATAGATATTTTCTTTTTCTAATCGAAACGGAAATCGTTTTGTCTTGTAAAGTCAATTTTACGCAATTTGAGACTTTACCCTTTATTACCGCTTCTTCAAACGTCCGCACGTCGGCTTTTTTTCCGTTGATTTTTAAAATTTTATCTCCCAATTTCACCCCTTTGACATAAAAAGGGTCAAAACTAATAATTTCCATATTCTTATTAACATCTATCCCTATATCTCCCCAATATCGGTATTTTAAAAAGTGCGTAACCATATCCGCTTTTATAAATCCGTCTCCTCTTCCTACTCCAATGGCTCTACAAAACATGTCCGCTATTACGCTATTTTTAGCCGACTTTACGCTTAAAAGCGCCGGTGTAAAAAAAATTTCTTTTTTTGCGTAATTCCCGACGTATATCTCATCGTTTTTAATACTTCCCGCCCACCAGCCAAGCTTTGGATAAACAAAAAATTTCAATACTCGCTTATTTTGATGCTTAATAAAGCACATTTTCGTAAACGGGTCATAGATATCGCATTTTTCAGCACCGAATTTTAAAGAGTAGTTTTTTGACACCGGCAAAGAATTTTTAATATAGGAATATTTTAATAAACATGGTCTAAAATCGGGAAACATGAAAGCCGATAAAATAAAAGGAAGAAAAAGTATAAGTTTTTTCATTGTTGTAAATTCATTCCTCCAAACAGATTCATCGCTTGGGCTTTTTTATCTTCAACAGCCATTTTAATCGCATCGTTAATTGCGCTCATCAGCAAAATTTGCAAGGACTCCTTATCTTCCAATAACGAATCGTCTATTTTCAAATCCACTACTTCGAATTTACCGTTTACACTCGCTTCCACCAATCCTCCGCCGCTTGTTGCACTATAGGTTTTGTTGTCCGCCTCTTGTAGTTGGTTTTGCAAGGATTTCATCATTTCGTTCAAATCCAAATTTCCAAACATTATTTCTCCTGTAAATATGTCGTTTTTTCAATTATATCGTTATTGTCGTCCACAATCAATACCGTAGGCTTGAAACTTTTTGCTTCTTTCAAATCCATTTGGGCATATGCGATAATTATTATTTTATCTCCGGGGTGGACTTTTCTTGCCGCCGCCCCGTTTAAACATATATCCCTTTTGCCCTTCTCTCCTTTTATTACATATGTGGAAAACCGCTCACCGTTATTAATATTTACTATATCGACCTTTTGACCGACCAATAAACCGGCACTTTGCATTAATTCCTCGTCAATGGTAATAGACCCGACATAATTCAAATTCGCGTCCGTTACCGTAGCTCTATGTATTTTGCTGTAAAGCATCTCTATTTTCATGCCCAAAATTCCTCCGGAATCAAATATTCTTGTATAGGGTTACCTTCAATGATGTGTTCTTTTAATATTCTATCGATTTTTTCCTTATCCAAATCCACATACATATGCTCTCCCGGTGTTACCAACATCACCGGACCAAAACTACATCTGTTAAGACACCCGGTAGGCACCAGCCAGTTTTCCATAGGGTCTATCCCCAACTCCATCATCTTTTGTTGCGTATATGGCATCAAATCCTCTTTGCCGTCCCTAACGCAACTCGGCTTAGGAAAATTAGGCGGTCTTTTAACTTGACACATAAATATTATGTTTTTAGGTTTTGGCATTTGCATATGCACTCCTTTTTTTGCGACTTATAACATATTTTTTTAGAAATTACAAATAATTATTGAAAATATATTTTAACTCTGGAGTGTTTTTTAAAATTTTAAAACAATTTAATTTATACCATCTATTCAATCTTTCTTTTTAGTTTACACAATTTTATCATTTTTGTGTCCTATTTATTGTAGCCGGATTAGTTAGTCGGGTTTTTGTATTAGATAAAATGTTTAAAAACATGATTGCTTTCAAATTTATATTATAAAAATGATTAGTGCTTTAAAAAAAATATACTATTTAAAAAGCATAAAAATTATATAAATTTCTTGGATGTCGTTTTAGGATTTTTTTATAATGTTTTGTATTGATATGGGTATAAATTTGGGTTGTTAAAATTGATGAATGTCCTAATATATATTGAATTATTCTTATATCTATGCCTTCTTCTAATAGCATAGAAGCTAATGTATGTCTAAACATATGAGGAGTGATTTTTCTTTTTACTTTGGCTAATTTTGTATATTTATTGATTATAATTCTTACTGATTGGTCATTAAGTGGATTTTTGAATCTATTAACAAACAAATAATTATTCTTTGATATTTCAACAATAAAGTTTTGTAAATATTGTCTTAATAAATTTGATATTTCTTCATTGATTAATACTTCTCGTTCTTTAGAACCTTTTCCATGAATGAGAATTTTTTTACTTTGTAAATTAATATCTTTTAATTTTAAATTACATAGTTCTGAAACCCTAATTCCTGTGAAAAATAATAACTCAATAATTAATAAATCTCTTAAAATTATTTTTTTTTGATAGGCTGTTGTTGCGTTTTTCTTTTCATTATATATTGCTTGAAAAATTTTTTTAAGTTCTTGTTTTGTAAAAATTTTTGGAAGATCTTTTTCTGTTTTTAAATTTATTTTTATTTTTCTCATAGGGTTTGTTTGTATTATATCTTCGAATTCTAAGTAATTAAACAGTGCTTTTATTGTTGCGATCTTTCGTTTAATACTCCTTGATTTTAAATTCTTTATATAAAGAAATTTTATAAATTTTTTTATATCTTCTTTCGTAATTATTTCAATTTTTTTATTTTTTCCAATCATTTTGATAAACTGATTTAAATCTATTTTGTAAGATTTTATAGTCTTTTCACTTAAATTTTTTTCATATTTACAATGAAATAAAAATTCTTCCTTTGCTTTCAAAAGTTCCATAATTTCTCCTTTTTTACTCATTATATCGTTTGTTATTAATAAAGGATAATTGATGATTAACAATAATTTATTAAAGTTAGAAAAAGAGTATTGCTCATATGGAGATACGGTTCATTATAATGAACCTCCAAAAGTTTTTATCGAGTGTGAAGATAGTTATATGATAGATGAAAACAATAAGAGATATTTAGATTTTCAAATGGGATATAGTGCGGCAAACTTTGGATATAAAAATCAATTTTTTATCGATAAGATGCAAAATCAGTTGTATAAATTACCTCAAATTGCTCCTGAATATTTACATAAAGAAAAAATCTTGCTTGCAAAAGAAATAAACGATTCTATTGAAAAATTTACAAATACAAAAGGAAGAATTCATTTTAATGTAGGTGGAGCACAAGCTATTGATGATTCTCTAAAACTTATAGCCGTTAATAAAGGCACAAGGAGGGTTTTTGCATTTGAGGGAAGTTATCATGGAAGAACAATAGGAGCTTCGGCTATTACTTCAAGTTATAGATATAGAAGTAAATTTGGAAATTTTAGTGAAAGAGCATATTTTATACCATTTCCATATCTTTTTCGCTCACCCTATCCAAAAGACCCTCAAAAAGCAGAGGATTATTATGTGTATCAGTTTGAGAGATTATTTGAGAGCGAATACCAATCAATTCTTAATATAAGAGATAATGAGTGCGAGTATGTGGCTTTTTATATGGAGCCTATTCAAGGCACAGGTGGATATATAATTCCTCCAAAAAATTATTTTAAAAGAATTAAAAAAATTATGGACGAGTTTAATATCTTACTTGTAGTTGATGAAATTCAGATGGGATTTTTTAGAACAGGTAAAATGTGGGCAATTGAGCATTTTGGAGTTAAGCCGGATATTTTAGTATTTGGTAAATCTCTTACAAATGGATTAAATCCACTCTCTGGGCTTTGGGCAAAAGAGGAGCTTATAAATCCAAATAAATTTCCTCCTGGTTCAACTCATTCAACTTTTGGCTCAAATCCATTAGGAACTGCTTGTGGGCTATCTACATTTGAATGGATTAAAAATAAAAATTATGAAATAGAAGTTCCTAAAAAGGGAGAATATTTATTAAAGCAGTTAAAAGAATTACAAAAAAGATATGATGTAATAGGTGATGTTGATGGGCTTGGCTTGGCTTTGAGAATAGAAATGACATATGAAGATGGTAAAACTCCAAACAAAATACTTGCAGATGAAATTAAAAATGAAGGTTTGAAAGGAGATATTGAATATAAAAACAAACAATATGGCTTAATTCTTGATATTGGAGGATATTATAAAAATGTATTTACATTAGCTCCAAATCTTGATATTTCTTATGAAGAAATTGATATGTTTATAGAATTATTTGAGAGGTTACTTAAAAGATGCGTAAAATAGTATTTATTGACTTTGATGGAACTATTGTAAAAGAAGATAGTTTGGATTTATTATGTGAGATGTATTCTACTAAAAATTGGCAAGAAAAAGATAAATTATGGGAAAAAGGAGAGATAGGCTCTCTTGAAAATTTAGAGTTTTGTTTAGATTTTGAGGTTACAAAAGAGATGCTTGATGAAATAGTTAAAAAACTTCATATAAGAAAAGATTTTTTTGAATTTATAGAATTTTTAGAGCTACAAAAGATTGATTATTTTATAGTAAGCGAAGGAATTGATTATATTATCAAAAAAGTAACAAAAATAGACAAAATTTTTAGTAATAAGTTTGAAAATAATAAAATAATTTTTACCAAAAATTACCAAAATTGCGAATTTTTAGATGAATGTAAAAAATGCTCATGTTGTAAAGTGAATTTTATAAATAAGTTCAAAGATTATAAAAAAATATATATCGGAAATGGCTATAGCGATAGATTTGCTATTAAAAAAGTAGATAAAGTTTTTGCAACTGATAAACTTGCTAATATTTGTCAAAAATGTATTTATTTTGAAAATTTTGAGGAGATTAAGGAGAAATTATGAAACTAATATTTATGGATTTTGAAAAAATTTTTACCATTGATAATTTAGATATATTTGACTCTTTAAAAGATAAATTTGTAAATAGTGAATGTAACAAGCTTTGGTTGCAATATGAAGAGTTTTGGAAAAAAGGACTAATTTCAAATAGTGAATGTTTAACAAATCAGTTTAATTTATTACAATTAGATAATAATTCATTAAAATCTTATATTTCTAGGTTAAAAGTTAATGATAGAGGTTTTAAAAATTTTTTTAAATTAGTAAAGCAAAATAATAAAGAGTATAAATTTTTTATCATTTCTGAAAATGTTGATTTTATCATAAGACATATTATGAAAAAAGTTTTTGATGAAAAAGAATTTGCCATTCTTCAAAGCAATTGTAACTTAACAGAAGCTAATATAATTGGTTTTCTTAATCAAAATTGGAAAAATAATGAAAAAGATAACAATAAAGAGAATAACGAAAAAATTTTAGTTTTTTCTAATATCTTGAATTTTATCGTATATAAAAAAATTAAATGTCACAAAAACAATAAAGAAATACCACTTAATTGTCAAAAGGTTTTTTATCCATATAAAAAACTATCTTTAAAAAAAGGAGATACAAAAAATACAATTTGTAAAAAATGTATAAAAGATATAATTGTTAATTATATATCCAGAGTTAAAAAAGCTAAAGATATAAAAACTATTTTTATAGGTGCAAATTATACCGAAGGGGATATAGAACTTGCTAAAAGTTGTGATAAAGTAGTCACATTTAGCAATAATACACTCACTTCTCAATTAGAAATGAATAATAATGATTATACAAGTATTAGTAATTTTAGTGATTTAATAACATTATAACAAACTCCAAAGTTGTTTTATTCTCTATATCCTCAAACAAATAAGAAATTTTTTCAAAATCTATACTATTAATAAGCTCGAACCAATTCCAATCATGGATTTGGTTGATTGATTGTTTATCAATATCATATTTGCTTAATGTTTGAGTATTAACCAATGCTAAATCTAAATTTTTCCAAAATACATTAGGATTTGTATATCTAATAACATTTAAAATTTTATACAATCTTTTCTTATAGTCATCATTTGTAATAATATTCAATGCTTTATTGATACCTTTAATAGTGATATTAGGATAATCAATAGCTAATTTATATAAAATTCTTACGATATTAAATTCATCATCTTGATTATCAATATCAAAAAATTCTTTAAATACTTCATCTGCCGAATAATTATGATAAATACGCGATGAAAGTAGTGGCACCCAAGGGTCATATTGACTTTCTACTTCATTGTCATTTCCTATTGTTTTTGAATAAAAATTTTTTGGATAATTTTTTTTCATATTCATTGTATAATTACTTAAAATTTCTAAAAATTTATTGTCATATTTTGATAAATGCCCTAAAATAGTTAAAACAAAATCTTGATATCTTAATTCTCCTGTATCAAAAAGCCCTTTTAATAACTCTAAAACTTTTTCTTGGTTTTTCTTTGTTTTTATTTCTTTAAATATTAATATATGTATAAAAATCCAAGAAAGCATATCAGAGCATTGTTTGTCAGCATCTATTAACGCTTTTATTGTTTTCATATCTAAATCAAAAAGTGAGCCAAAAAAAGCTTTTTTTATATCTTTGAAATACTCTTTTTTATCCAAAAAATATTCTGGCATATTGCTACCATAAAATATAAATTTATATAAATCCGTCATTATTAAAGTTAGAAATGATGCAATTTTTTCCTCATATTTATCTAATGTCTTTAATTTGTTTTTTAAATTATTATGCAACTCTTTATCATATCCATTATATGCAGTGTAAATTATAAAAGTAATAATCCCAATATGAAACTCTTTATCTGATATTTTTTCTATTGAGTATTCCACAAATTTTTTAAAATCTTTTTTATATCTATTTGCGGCAATATAAAAACTTAAATTATCTAAACTGTCAATGTTAAATTTATTACTTTCAAATGCATTATATATTTTTTCAAAATTTTTTTCATTTAAGAGCATAACTGCCATTAAAAAATAATCTTCCATATATTTTTCATTAAAAGGCAATTCCAATCTTTCAGTTAAAGCTTCTCTTGTAAGGTATTTTATAAAATTGTTTGATGAATCTAAAAGATTTTCTATAATTTCTATTTTTTGAATAGCAATATAAAAACGCATACTATTTATCATAAAAATTTTAAAAGGTATATTTTTTATCGAATTAACAAAATTTTCAAATGTTTTTTGAGTATCTAAATTTTTAATATCTTTCAACTTAGATTTAGATAAATATATTTTTGCAAATAAGAATTCATTAAGCAATTCATTATTAATTGTAATAACCTCATCAAAATCATTTTCTATCAAATTTAAAATTCCAAGAGTATTTAGTTCATATAAGTTTTTTTCATAATTTTTTGTTTCTATTGTATTTATATCTAATTGCAATTGTTGATTAGAATAAAATTCTTTATAAATTTCATACAAAAAGTTCTTATTTTCTAAATCAATGCTTTTAGCAAAGGTATTTAAAATATATAAAGATGATATAAAGTTATTTGAGACTTTTAATGTAGAAGCAATACGTAAAAATAAAGGTAATTTAAAAATCTTTTTATTTGGTGAAGAAATATTATATTTTTTTATCCCTTCTTCAATCATAGTTTGATTAAATTCTGATAAATAAATAATATTTTTTTCTAAAAAGCGTAAATTAGGATTTTTTAAAACTAAATAATCTATTGTCCCTTCTCTTAATGCAATTACAAATTTTATATTTTCAAAATTTTTATCCAAAATAAAAGTCGCTATATCTTCTATTTTTTCCATATCAGATAGATGAAAATCATCAAAAATTACACATATTTGCATATTTTTAAATAGTGCTAACTCTTTTAAAATTTTTTTACTTTTTTCTTTGTCAAATGCTATGGAATTTATATAAATAAAACATTTATTTTCATCTTTATTTGCATTTATAGTTAAATATGAAAGATAAAAGCTTTTACCAGCACCACTTTTTCCTATAATTGTTGTGTAGTTTTGACTTGAATTTAAAAAATCATTAAACATATTTTCAAAAATTTCATTTTTTACCAATTTTGTTTCATCAAATTTATCTAATTTTGAAATAAGATGTGTTACTTCTTCTTTTAATTTAGCAAATGAGTAAATATTTGGATTATAAGTAAATAAAACATTAGAAAATTTTATAAAAAATTCTTCACAATATAAATCTAATGTTATAGAATTATTTTGATAATCTAATTTTTGAACTATTTTATTAGAATGTGGTGCTACAATTATTGTATTTAGAAATTGACTGCTTTTATTCCATATATTAAATAAATATTCTTCACCCATAGTATAACCAACAAATATAATATTATTGCTTCCTAATAATCTTTCTATATTTTCTTTGGTATCTGTAAGAAAATTAAAAAAATCTTTGTCATTAAAAAGATTTATTGTGCCTTTTAAATCACCTGCCAAATGAATCACCATTTTTTCTGCCATTGTAGCAATAGGTTGTTTTGCTTGATTGGTGATTTTTAACTCATCATAAGTTTTAGATAATACATTTTGACAATTTTGCTCAATTAAATCATCATAATTTGTAGTAAAAACTATATCGCATATATTATTTTCCATCAAAGAGCATAATATTTTATATGCAGTAGATTCTTTTTTTGGAGTTAAAAGTTTTATTAAAATTTTTCTTCTTATTTCAGGATTTAATGTAGAGATTTTTTGATAAAAATACTCAAAAAGCTCTTTATCACTTTTATTTTGATATTCTTTATCTCCGATTTCTTTCAAAAAATCAATCATCAAGTCCTTATACAAAGGTAATCCATATTCTTTTGAACAACCAGCACCTATTACAAACACTACTTTTTTTACAATTTGATTTTTATCATTAACTATTAATTCTAATAAATGGTTAATCATCAATTATCCTTTATTCATTTGCTAAATTATTATATCTTAATTTTCGCAATACCTTTTAATAAAATTTCAATTATTTCATTTATATTTCCAGAATGAAACAAAATTTCATTCTCTTTTTTACTTAAATTATTATTTAATATTTTATATCCTTGATTTTTTAATAGTTTATAAAATTTAGGGTATGTCTCGGAAAATGTCCGTAAAAAAAAGATAATTGCTGTTTTGCTTTTTTGTAATTATGAGAAATTGAATATAAATAAGCCGCTGAGACCAAAGAAGTTCTGTCTGCTCCTGCTTTACAGTGAATAAGTATAGGTTTTGGTGCTTTTTTTATAATATTTAAAATATCATTAATTTGTTTAATAGTCACTATTCTCCTGTCACTTATTCCATAATCATAATGAGTTATATTATATTCTTTAGAAATAAACAGTTCATTCTTATACCAGTCATTATCTGTCTCGCCTCTTAGATTTAAAATGGATTTAATTTTAACTTTTTTCAGATAATAAGACATATTAAACGGATTAAGCTGAGCCGAACGGTAAACATCATTGCTTACTTTATGAAAATTTCCGTAAATATATAAATAACCAAACCATCCGATAAAGATAAATATAATTATTAATATTAATCGTTTGAAAAAATTTAAAATTTTATTTTTAACTTTTACATAAAATAAAATTAAAATACTTATTAGTATAAAAACTATAATGGTTATTTCTTTTAGATATTGATGGATTAATTCTTGATTTTCTCCTATAAAATATCCAAGAAGTGTTAAAATAACTATCCAAATTAAAGCTCCGAAAGTTGTATAAGTTGTAAATTTTACTTTGTCCATTTTGGCAAGTCCGGCAGGAAATGAAATATACTGACGGATTCCCGGAAGCAGACGGCCTGTAAAAGTAGAAATATGGCCGTGTTTTTCAAAAAAATTATCAAGTTTTTTAACTTTTTCTTCATTCAATATTTTTAATAAAAAATTTCTGCCGAATTTATGTGCCAACAAATAATTAAACCAAGCTCCGACCAAACTTCCGCTAACTCCCGATATAATTACCAAATATATATCCATTTCTCCTTTGTAAGCCAAATATCCTGCAGGAATCATTACTACTTCACTTGGAAAAGGAAAAAAACTGCTCTCTAAAAACATTAATAAAAATATCCCGATATAACCTAAACCTCCTATCATATCTACTAAATAATTAACTATTTCTTGCATCAAACTTTACCTCTAAAAAGCATATAATCGATTTCCAGAATCAAATTATTTATGTATTCCAATCTGTTTTTAGACAAATAAACAATCAACGCTCCTATAAATCCCGTAATTATTCCGCCTAAAATATCAAAAGGCCAGTGAACTCCGACATAAACCCTTGCAAGTCCTCCTAAAAAAGCGAGAATAAACACAAAAATTTCGAGGGTTTTATCTATTTTAAAAAATATATAGCTAAATGCAATCGCAAATAAAAATGTCGCATGGTCTGAGGGAAAAGAGTTATCGGGTTTGTGATGAATAAGCATTGTTCCGATTCCCTCTGCAAACGGACGGTTATGAAAATAAAAAAGTCCTATTATTTGATTAATAAGAAGTGACACAATAACCGAATAAAAAGCAAAAAGCGCTTCTTTTTTCTTCTTTATTACAAAATATAAAAACACTTCAATTAAAATAAAAATATAAGGAGTTCCTTTTGCTAAAAAAATTCCTAACTTATCCAAAAAATGATTATGCCCTGCGTAAAAATTTATTAATAAAAACAGCTTTTCGTTCATATTCCTCCCTTTTTGGAGGAATTAAACGATACGAAGCTGAATTAAACCTGAAAAGTTAATATTACGGAAGTACCTTTATTCGGCTTTGAAATTATTCGGAGTTTAGCTTTATGGAGATTTGCAACTTTCTTAACAATTGAGAGACCAAGACCGTAGCCTTTTATTTTTTTATTTCTGCTCTTATCTGTCCTGTAAAGTCTATTTGTTACATATTTTAATTTTTCTTTACTAATACCTATTCCATAATCTTTTACAATAAAAAATATTTTTTTTCTTTTATACAGATAAACTTCAACCTGTTTATTGCTGTATTTTAACGCATTGTCTATAATATTTGAAAAGGCGACTTTTAAAAGGGTTTTGTTTCCGTCAAACGGGACATAATCAAGTCTTTTAATTTCAATTCTTTCGTTAAATCTACTTACCACATCTAAAAGAACGGAATCAAGGCTTATTTTTTCAAAAGATTTTTCATCTTTTGTCAAAATCAAAAGCCCTTCAATCAATTCTTCCATATTTTGAATTTCTTTGTTTAACGTATTATCATTTAATAGTTGGAGTTTTGTTTTTATCACACTTACAGGAGTTCTAAGTTCATGTGCGATATCCGAATTAAACTGCTCTAGCTGTTTAATGCCGTCCTGAATTCTTTTAATCATGGAATTAAAAGCATTTACAAGCTCAATAATTTCACTTTCTTTATATTTTGTGTTTATTAAAGAAGGGAAACTGTTTACATTTATCGAATTTGCTTTTTGTGTAATTTCATTTACGGGTTTTAAAATTTTATTTAAAAGTAAATTTGCCAATATCAAAAGAACAAACATCAATACTGGAACTGTTACAAGCAGTGTATCTTCAACATCTTCAATTTTATTGTCAATATTATATTTTACAATTTGAACAGTTTTATTTTTAAATTTCAGCAGATAAAACACATCAAATGTTTCATCTCTGAAATTGATAAAAAATCTGTCGTGTTTAATCGGTTTGTCGATTACTTTTATTTCGTAATGTTTAATATTAAAACTTCCCGTGTTTCTTATATAATTTGCCACTTTGCTGAATCTGTTTTCATATGAGAGAACAACGCTTTTTTTGTAAAAATAATAAAATCCCACTCCGAAAATTAAAAGTATAAAAAATATGATTCCTCCAAACCATAAAAGCAGTTTGAATTTTAGACTATGAAAGTCTATAGCCAAGATTTCTGTAAGTTTTGATAAAATCTTTTCCAAACACTTTCCTTAAATTGTAAACTAAAACCTCAATAATATTGCTCTCATCAATTATATCAAGTTCATCTGCTATGAGTCCTTTTGAAAGAAAAGAATTCTTGTTTTTTATAAAAAGCACTAAAAGTTCATAAACTTTCGGTTTTAAAATAACTTCTTTGTTTTTGTATTTTACTCTCTTAGAATCCAAATCAATTTCAATATCTTTGTATTTAAGAATGTTAGAAGAAAAATTTTTACTTCTTCTGTAAACACTGATAACCCTTGCTTCAAGTTCCTCTAAATCAAAAGGCTTAGTAACATAATCATCAGCTCCTGTTTTTAAAGCGTCAACCTTATTTTTAACGGCGTCTTTTGCGGTAAGCATAATTACCGGAATATTTGAATTTTGTCTGATGTCTTTAAGAATCTCAAAACCACTTTTTTTTGGAAGCATCCAGTCAAGTATTATTACATCGTAATTTTCATAACAGCAAACATCCCCATCATTTAAAACATCTACTTTATAACTCTGTTTTATAAAATATTCTTTAATAATATTAGCCAAATTTAGTTCATCTTCTATAATTAATAATTTCATATTAAAGTCCTAAAAAAAACATTTATCAGATTAATTATACTAAATAAATTTGACACGAATTCAAAATAAAATTATTTAATATTCTTACTATCACTTTCAAAGTAGAACAATTGAAGTAATTATTTTGTAAATTGTTAATATATTATTATTCTTGATTTTTAATTTTACAAATTTGTTCTATTTTTTCTATCGAAACCATATATTTTTTAATTTTCGCAGTTTTCATACCTTTATTGGTATTAGGAGCCAAAAACCCAATAAACTTATGAAGTCTCGGTATGTAGATTACCTTATACCCCCACTTTGGTATATTGACGTTATTTTTTAAATGTCCTATGTTGCCGCAGCTGCCGGTAATGACATTAATTTTACCGTATTTTACAGCTAAATAGCGAGAAAATCTCTCCACTTTAGACCAATACTTACGATTTAACCATTTAGCCTGAGGAGATATATTACTCATCAGGAAGGTTTCTTTTTGAACTTTTCTTGAGTAGTCTAAGGAAGCGTTCTCTGCGTTATGACCTCTGTCGTATCCGGAGTGAACGTAATCCTTTGAGTATGAGCGGCATTTTCTTGGAAGTTCATAGTCGGGTTTAAACGATAAGTCTCTACGGGAATAATTGTTTTTGTTTACCAAATCTCCATATAAAATATAAGTTACGAAGTTAGGCTCTTTCTTTTTGCAGGAATAACATATGTCGAAAGCGGTCTTATGTAAAACATGCTCACAATGGTATTGGATTTTGAAAGGGAAATAGTTGGTTGAAAAGGCAAAGAGGAAATTAATTAATAAAAATGCAAATAATACTTTTTTCATTCTACTTTTATTTCTTTTTCAACTTGAATATCTAATGTTAAATTTGATATTTCTGTAATTAATGTTTCTAAATCTTTTATGTTTATTTTACTTATAATAATTTTTGCGTCGTATACTCCTAATTTTTTAAATACTCTTATATTTTTTTCATCTCCTTTTTTAGGATATTTTTCTTTCCATAATTCATTTAAAACAGTAATTTTTTGTTTCAATTGAATATAATTATCTGATAAAGTTCCTGTTCTTAATTTTAATAAAATTACTATATTTTCTAATTCTAGATGACATGATTTATCATTTTTTACATTTTCATTTAATAATATTGTACTAGAAATATTTGTTATATTGTTTAGTCGATGAAATTTATCTATTATATTTTCTATATTATCAAATTCAATATTGTAAATAAATACTACAATGTTTTCATTTCCCATCGAAAAATATATTTCGCAATAATATCTTTTTTTAATGTAACTTTCTAAAATTTTTATTATTTCTAAATAAACTTTTTCTTCATTTTTTTCTTCTGCAAATGCATTTTTAACATCAATAGAAAATATAATATCAAAAATTTTTTTGTTATCTTCTATCTGTTTAATTTCTGGATTAATAGTATTAATTAGAATTAAAGAATGATTATCAATAAAAAATTTATTTTCTTCAAATTGTTTTTCTAAATTTTTTAAAAATGAATGTTTTTTTTCTACCAATTGAACAAGGTCAAATGGTCCAAATGAATATTTAAAATTATTAAATCTTCCTGTCAAAAATAAATTAAGAACTTCTTTTTGTTCCATTTTACTTAATTTAATAAAAGTTAAATAATATATAAGAGAAGTATTAATTTCATTATCACTTTCTTCATAAGAAAAACTATAATTAAATTCTTTTTCTTTGCTTTTAGAAAGATTTTGCAATAATTTTTCTATGTTAAGTTTCCTAAATTTTTCTTGTAATATATAATTAATATTTGCGATACTTTCTTCTTTATTATTAAATTTTAATATTAATTTGTCTAAATTATTAACAAGATTTATGTATCTGGAAAATAGTTCTTGCATAATAAAATTACAATTTTCATTTTCCGAATTTATTATTCGATATCTTTTTTCTAACTCAGAATATATGTTTTTCTTTTCAAAAAATTGTTTAAAAGTTATAAATATAAATTCTATTCCCGTTTTATATTGTCTATAATCATTATACTGAACAAAATTTGATAAAAGATTATCAAAATCATTTAAAATTTTAGTATCCTGTTTTAATGAAGAGGGCATAATAAAATCAATTATTTTCTTTATTTCTTTTATTTTTTCTCTTGATTGAATATTTTCTTCAGAAAATCTCTCTATAAAATCCAACAAAAACCTAATTCTTATAATAAATGCAATTTCATCTGCAGTAAATTGCATTCCAAATATGGAATGGTTATTGTGTCGATTTTTACAACATCTTTCTTCATGAGTTATATTTTCGTTAATATTTAATTTTTTATAAAATTTATTATACAATTTAAATGCAAATCCTGTCAAAAACAATACATAAATATAATTTTCTTTTGCAAACATAAATGCATGTAAATCTGATAATATTTCTTGATATAGAGAAATTATAAAATCATTAGAAATATTTAATTTATTTTTAATTGGTTCTGAAATTTCTTTTGAAAAAAATTCTAAATCTTCACTTAAATTAAATTTTAATCTTTCATCATCAAAATAATATTTATGATATATTTCGTGTATTGCTATAGAATGAAAAATAGGAATTTCATATAACCAAAAACTAAATTCTAACGGAATAAAATCTTTTGAATCATGATTAGAAATATGGTCAGCAGAAATAAAATTCCAAGTTGAAAATACTTCTTTTTTATTTATTTTATTATTTATTATCTTTTGTAATTTACCTGATATTTCATTTAATCTATTATTAAAATACAACATTAAATTTGAAGTTTTTGCTAATTTTGAAATTGAAGGATTAGGCATATATAATGTATTATATGATAATACTAAATTTTCATAAGCTCTATGCAAATATTCAAACTTTTGTAATAAAGTAGTATTAATTCTTTGATGAATACAATCAAGCAATAATATTAATTCATAAATACTTAAACTATTTAAATACTCATTATCTAGTAGAACTTTTTTTATTTCATTTATTTTTGCTAATAATGATAATTCATTACTATCTTTATTGTTGTTAATATCATTATTATCAATACTATTTCTCAAAAAAAGGCAATCTTTATAAAATTGACTTTCTTTATTTTCATTTTGTTCTTCTATACTAATTACATATTCTAAAGACCATTTTAAATTATAAACTTCTTTTTCAAGAATAAATAATTTATTTAATAAATAAATAATAATGTCTTTTAATAAAAAATCTCTTATTGAATTCATATTTTTACCCTTTTAAAGAAACATATGCCGTAATAAAAACTATTAAAAATATTGAAAATAATAATGTAATAATAAATGATAATTTCTTTTCATAATCTTCATTTAAAATAACTATAAAATGTTTTAATAATTCTATTAATTGAGTTTTATAAAGTAATTTATTTCCTTGATATATATATACTGTAAGAAATTCATAATTTTTTATTTCTAAATTTTTGTGATTTTTTAACTCAAAAAAAAATTCTTGAATTTTTTGAAGAGAAAATTTATCATTAAATAATCTAAAAAATCCGAAAAACAAAAAAATAAAAACAAAAACCACTATTCCGTCATATATACTTATATACAGCTCAATAGGTTTAATATGTTTTATTAATTGTTTTCTTAATAAAATAAACACAATTAATAAAACAGTAGCTATTACATTCAATCTTATTAAATCTTTAAAAAATAATTTTAAATTTTCTTGAGAGCGATATCTATAAAAACTAATTATTAAAAAAATGTCAATAATTCTTTTTTTTAGTTCTCTATTTATCGTATTAGGGTAAAAGAAAATAAAATTTAGACATTTTTTTTCATTTATCTCTTCTTTTAAAATTTTTTCATCTTTAATTTTTAAAAATTCTTTCATATTTTTAATATGTTGTCCAACAGAATAAAATGAATTTTCATCTACAATGTTTAGATAATTGAAAAAAAACTTATTAAAAAAATTTTTACTAAAATTGGCAATACACATAATTAGTAGTATTAATACGGCACTATATACCAATATAGTTAATATCAAAGTAAAAAAGAAAAAGCAGTTAAGCATTTCTTTTTTTATAATCTGTCAAAAGGGTTTACAGATATAGTATCCCCAATAATTGAAGCAGTAGAAATAGAACTTAATGAATTTGAAGTAAATGAATTAGACGAAGCATGAGCATAAAAATCTTGTGATAATTTTATTTTATCGATTTCATATTTAAGACTACTAATTTCTTTTTTAGTGTTATTTACTGTTTTTTCTAAATTATCCATTCTTTTTTCCATTTTACTCATTTTTAAATTCATTTCTTGCATTTCTGTTTTAAGAGTATTTCTTATGTCTTGCATTTCTGTTTTTAATTCTTCTTTTAATTTTTCAAACATTTCTTTTAAATCTTCTTCCATAATATTTTTAAACATTTTTTTCATTTCTTCCATAACATTTTTCCTTAAAAAATGCTTATTTCTATATGTAAAATAAACATTTGTTTTTTTTATTAATATACAAAAAATAATCATCTCATTATCTTAAAAAAAGAATCATTAATTAAAATTACAACATAAATGTTACTTTATGAAACACTAAAACACTTATTTTTATATTCTAACCACCTAAGAATTGGTTTTTCTTTGATTACGGTTTATAATTCAACTCCAAAAATTAATCACTAAATTTTCGAAAACAAATTAGTATAAATTTAAAAAATCATACAATTTTAAATCTTGATAGAAACTTTCAAAAAAATATATTTAATAGCAATAAAATTATATTTCATATAAATTTAAAAGCTAAAATCTATTTACACTCAACCGGTCTATTCAACTTCTCAACAATCCTTCTCGCCTAATCTATTGGTTTGCTCATATGTTTCTGAATTGGATGAAAACACACTCTATATTTTTTTAACATTTTTACTATATCTTGCACTTTTACAGATTTATCATTTAATTTATGAAATAGCCATTTTTTATTTATCCACAATTCACTACTATTAGAGCTAAAAATATAAGTCCCGGATTTTCCATCTCCAAACTCTACTATTATTACATATCTATCTTTATATTTAAACTGAATATATCCCAAGTTTATAAATGTTTTTAAAACTAAATTTATACCTAATAATCTTTCAAGCTCTTTGATTCCCTCATTAAAGGTTGCAAATCCACTTAATTTAACAGCTTCACCGTCAGAAGCTGTTATATCGTTAGGAGTAGCCGTTTTAACACTTTTTCTAACATCGTTAGTATTTACGTTAAAATCTCTAAAAAACACATCCTGCACCACCTGCGGGTCTGTTTTGGTAATCTGAATATCGTTAAACTCGCTTGTTCCTTTATTGGTAATGGATTTTGCTTCTTTTAGTGTTGAATTAACGAAATTTACAAGCTCCAATTCGTCAATAGCAGTTATATCTACCGTGTCTTTATAAACATTATATACACTAATAGGATGAACTCTGTTTTTGCCCATAAACGAATATTTGATTTCATCTCCGCAAACGTTTTTCAAAGAAACGTCAATTAAGTCATAAGCTACAAAATACATTTCTTCATCTTCCGGGTCTTTAACAAATTTGCCAAGTAACTTAACTTTTGATTTTTCCTCTAAAGGAAATATGAAACATTTGGGCTTCTTCTCTTCGTTCTTAATTATGGAAGAAATCCTATAAAAAACATTTCTTGCAAATTCGTTACATTGATATAAGCATATAAATTTTATAGTGTCTTCCTGCTGTCCCGTTCTTGTTTTCAATACAAAGGTTTTATCGTTGCAATCTGCGTACATTGAATAATGTAAATGCTCTAAATCCTGAGCATGAAAGGCCTATTTAATTCTGCTGTTTGGGAAATAGAAAAACTTTCCAATAAGATAATTAGGAATAAAGACGGTTAGATTTTTATAGGTATATTTAGCTATATACGTATTCATAAAATATTGGAGAGCATTCGCGATAACAGTTTGTAAGCGGTATTGGAAAAAGCGTGCTGTTCATGAAAAGTTAACCCCCTAAAAGGTATATATTCTACTTTTTTGAAGTCTATATCTAAAGCTAAAGGGAAGAGCTTTTCGTTTGCGATGATATCATCTTTGTAAAGTATGCTGCCAATTTTAAAATGACTCATAAAGGCAGGTCTATGTTGTGAGCCAACAATATTTTTTGTTTGCATTCCCTGCAGTAAAAATATATGCTGAATTTTAATGCGTTTCTGCCGTCATATTTTACGTTTGAGAATCCTACGATTTTTAGAGGGTGTTGTTTTTGAATTTTGAGAATTAAATCATTGCTGCCATTATTTAAAATAGTAATAACGTTAAGCTGCATAGTTTGCCTTTTTAGAAATGGTCGTTAAGTTGTTTGAAGGGGTTTGGAGAAATGGATGTGAGTCGCAAAAATTATGATTATAGTCGCAAGAATTTTGAATTAGTCGCAGAAATTTTAAATTCTTACATACGGTATGAAGACAAACGGAGTAACCCTTTGGAGTGGTGATGATGTCTATGAGGGATTTGTCTATTTTTAATTCTTCTATGTTTAATTTGGTAATAATCTCAAGACTTG
>Ga0256843_1000190_pt1 | contig 54115 bp, 47 predicted proteins | sample AlvinellametaG_FD_191572 | JGI IMG/M metagenome (GOLD analysis project Ga0256843, IMG submission 191572) | Pompeii worm associated microbial communities from hydrothermal vent at the East Pacific Rise, Pacific Ocean - Alvinella | ecosystem: Host-associated > Annelida > Integument > Unclassified ...
TTTTATTTTTTTATTCCTCTACTTTAAGCTTATTTTATGTATAATAATTTTGTTCAAATATCGAGAAAAGCCCGAAAAATAGCAATCTATTTGCTATTTGAACATCGCCCTTATAGGGTTTGAAACGTTCTTTATCAAGCCCTATATGCTCTAGGGCTTTATTTGAACATCGCCCTTATAGGGTTTGAAACTGTTCTCCCAATATCAAAAAAGAAAAAAATAGGGTTTATTTGAACATCGCCCTTATAGGGTTTGAAACGGAAGCCATCGGTATATTTCTCGGCAATCTCCATGATTTGAACATCGCCCTTATAGGGTTTGAAACGTTTGAGATTGAATGTTTTGTAGAGTGGATGGGTGAATTTGAACATCGCCCTTATAGGGTTTGAAACAGCCAAAGCTCAAAAAAGAGCTTGACAGCATTGACATTTGAACATCGCCCTTATAGGGTTTGAAACTTTCCGTTTGTGTTTTGGGTTGTTGACATAATAAATCCATTTGAACATCGCCCTTATAGGGTTTGAAACAAGCGATTTTATGTGCCTATATGATATCTCTACATACAATTTGAACATCGCCCTTATAGGGTTTGAAACGTCCATCAATAACACATGTATTAAATCTATAAGCGATTTGAACATCGCCCTTATAGGGTTTGAAACAGGCGGTAGTGTCCAGTGGCATCTGGAGTAAGTGCATTTGAACATCGCCCTTATAGGGTTTGAAACTTTAGCCTAATAACTTCTCTTAATTCTTTGTTATTTATTTGAACATCGCCCTTATAGGGTTTGAAACACAGTAGTCGCTCCTCAAATTGAGGGGTTAATGTCACATTTGAACATCGCCCTTATAGGGTTTGAAACTTTTCAAGCTTCTCAAGCTCTTTTTTGATTTTGATAAATTTGAACATCGCCCTTATAGGGTTTGAAACTTAATGTAGTAACGTAGTGTTACTATTTAAATCACACATTTGAACATCGCCCTTATAGGGTTTGAAACTCGGTTTTGATAAGGTAAGATAATACCTCCTCCTATTTGAACATCGCCCTTATAGGGTTTGAAACGACTCCATTATACCAAATCCAAACCCCCATTTAATATTTGAACATCGCCCTTATAGGGTTTGAAACAACATCACTACTCGTTCTACGTTACTAGGTACAATATTTGAACATCGCCCTTATAGGGTTTGAAACACGTTGGTACGTCATCAAGGATTGCAAAATCTAAAATTTGAACATCGCCCTTATAGGGTTTGAAACCTTGATAAACTCTTTGTAGGTGATCCCCTGCTTTCATTTGAACATCGCCCTTATAGGGTTTGAAACAGAAAAAGTTACAAAAAGTAACTTACTTAAAGTTGTATTTGAACATCGCCCTTATAGGGTTTGAAACTGTTTTACCTCAAGGGCGGAAATAAATTTATTTTATTTGAACATCGCCCTTATAGGGTTTGAAACTCTCTTCTGATTATTTTTGCTCTCCAGACTCTATAGATTTGAACATCGCCCTTATAGGGTTTGAAACAACCACACCCTCTTCTCCTTCTAAATATAGAATAGATTTGAACATCGCCCTTATAGGGTTTGAAACTGATGATCTATAACCACAAGCTTGTTAGCAACTTTTATTTGAACATCGCCCTTATAGGGTTTGAAACCCGTTTGGCAAAATAGCCACTCTAACTTTAAACCCATATTTGAACATCGCCCTTATAGGGTTTGAAACATAGCAAGAGGTACAGCCAAACCAAAAGCCCAAGATTTGAACATCGCCCTTATAGGGTTTGAAACGCATACATTTTGAATCGGTATAGTCTTTTTCCTCTTATTTGAACATCGCCCTTATAGGGTTTGAAACCATGCTCAGGGAGTCAAAAGACCTTACTCCGACAAATTTGAACATCGCCCTTATAGGGTTTGAAACGGAATGATTGGCTAGATTGTTTGTGTATGGGTGTATTTGAACATCGCCCTTATAGGGTTTGAAACTTGGGAAGTACATCAATAATCTCTCCAACTATCACCATTTGAACATCGCCCTTATAGGGTTTGAAACGTGTTGGTAGCAACAGAGTAGTTGTTTTGAACTGCAATTTGAACATCGCCCTTATAGGGTTTGAAACTGTATCAAGATGGAAAAAGTAATACTAAAACTATTGATTTGAACATCGCCCTTATAGGGTTTGAAACGAGTTTATAGGGATGAAGAATATATAAACAAGATGAATTTGAACATCGCCCTTATAGGGTTTGAAACTGCCTGATAAACTTGTAGCTTTTGCATCTAAGGGTGGATTTGAACATCGCCCTTATAGGGTTTGAAACACTACTGGTGGGTATCAAGCCGTTGCTACTGCTGGATTTGAACATCGCCCTTATAGGGTTTGAAACTTGGGAGTATTGTTTTCTGTTTGGAGAAATAAAAATTTGAACATCGCCCTTATAGGGTTTGAAACGTGCTTCGATTGCCTTTGCATGTTCACTCTCAATGTATTTGAACATCGCCCTTATAGGGTTTGAAACTTTTTTCATCGCACTCGTTAAATTCTCATTGCAACAATTTGAACATCGCCCTTATAGGGTTTGAAACGAGATCATCAATCAGTAGCCTCCTTAAAAAAAGAAATTTGAACATCGTCCTTATAGGGTTTGAAACGATGTGATGTCGACTGATGCCATGAGTATCGAGATCATTTGAACATCGCCCTTATAGGGTTTGAAACCAGTAAGCTTGTACTCAATCATTGCAAGTTGATTGATTTGAACATCGCCCTTATAGGGTTTGAAACAGTAGCATCTGCCATTAGCGTGATTCCCTGCTTATTTGAACATCGCCCTTATAGGGTTTGAAACTCTAGCGGAGTCACAACCAACACTTCCATCCCAACATTTGAACATCGCCCTTATAGGGTTTGAAACTTGTCGCACTCTTGACCCCTCTTCTCTAGCTCTATTATTTGAACATCGCCCTTATAGGGTTTGAAACCGCTACAGAACCTGAAGATGTCAATGTTAAAATTTGGATTTGAACATCGCCCTTATAGGGTTTGAAACGATACTGAGTGTATCTCATCCATTTCTAGCCCAACATTTGAACATCGCCCTTATAGGGTTTGAAACGTTCTTCAATGACTTTTTCGGTATCATCATCCGCATATTTGAACATCGCCCTTATAGGGTTTGAAACGTATAAAATCAACTGCCTTAGCCCTACCACTTGGAGAATTTGAACATCGCCCTTATAGGGTTTGAAACTCAAATCCCAAACAAAATGAGAATAAAGACCTACAAGCTCATTTGAACATCGCCCTTATAGGGTTTGAAACGTGTCAACATACTCTAAATTCTCATTTTGGTACATTATTTGAACATCGCCCTTATAGGGTTTGAAACTCTGTAAAAATATACTACATAATAATGTTTATCTTTGATTTGAACATCGCCCTTATAGGGTTTGAAACTTCAAAACTCTACGATACCACGCTTTTAAATCTATTTGAACATTGCCCTTATAGGGTTTGAAACCACTGCCTATTACGCAAGCAATCCCACATCTACTCAATTTGAACATTGCCCTTATAGGGTTTGAAACATAGAGTTTTTGAAGAATATATAAAAAAATGGGGGAATTTGAACATTGCCCTTATAGGGTTTGAAACTTATCGAATAGCAGATTCAAGAGGGGTTGAAACGAATTTGAACATTGCCCTTATAGGGTTTGAAACATCATATCCTCAAAAACCCTACCCTTTCTATCTGCGATTTGAACATTGCCCTTATAGGGTTTGAAACCCTCTATAACAGAGAGTATCAGAGAAGAGCAGAGATATTTGAACATTGCCCTTATAGGGTTTGAAACTATCGTTTAACTTGTGCAGGAGTGGCTTCACCAGCATTTGAACATTGCCCTTATAGGGTTTGAAACTAGCTAATGCTTCCTCATTTTCAGGGTCTGTTTCATTTGAACATTGCCCTTATAGGGTTTGAAACCCAACAATTATCTCTTTGTTGTCATATGTGAACACCTATTTGAACATTACCCTTATAGGGTTTGAAACATCTCTTTTCCAAGACCATCGATGTCCTCATCGCCATTTGAACATTGCCCTTATAGGGTTTGAAACCCAATACATTTCGAGCGTTTTTAGCAGAATCAGCCAATTTGAACATTGCCCTTATAGGGTTTGAAACCCAATACATTTCGAGCGTTTTTAGCAGAATCAGCCAATTTGAACATTGCCCTTATAGGGTTTGAAACAAGTCTACAAATTCTCCAATTTCTTTCATATTTGTCTCCATTTGAACATTGCCCTTATAGGGTTTGAAATAAGTAAGAGAGGAGATAGGATTATCAATAGTTCTGTAGGTTGGGGTGGAGGTACCCCGACCTATGGTTTTGATGGATTAAAATCTCTGACATAGGTTACGGGGGTTTTGAATGTTAAAAAAGATTAATTATCTCGAACACAAATAACCCGTAGGCTTTGGTCGTAGGGGACTCTTTGGTAATGAGATGAGAGGGCAGGAAAGATATCGTAAAACCACTCAGCAGATTGAGCCCAGTAAGCTTCATCGGTAGGTGATATGTGACTTAGGATCTCTTCAATTATTGGAATACGCCAATCTTGGTAACCTGCCCAGTCGAGTTGGTCACAGTAGCTTTTGGCGGTATCTCCTGCGGTGTTGTAGGTGTTTTCTTCTGACCAGACTTTGGTAATACTTTGGTTGTTCTCTTGCCAGATGAGGTGACTGATGTAATCAACAGTGATCTTTTGGGTGGGATTAAAGCTCTCATTGGCATCAACAACCCTAAAGTTAAAGCCTCTTTCAAGCGTTTCTCCTTCACAGGTTCCCTGTAGGCTAATGGTGTGTTCTCCTGTTTGGGTTGGGGTATAAAGAGCCATTAAGCCTTTGGTGAGTGGTGAGAGAGAGGGGTAGAACTCCTCTGCGGGAATGGTTGAGAAGGCATCTTGTTGGGTGGAGATCCATTGATAGGATGGTGGATATGAGGAATCAGAGCACGAAATAACGGCATTGATGGCAATGGTTTGCCCCTTTTTGATGGTGGCATTTTGGTATTGGTCATTTAGATAGAGAAGGACTTTATCGGTTTGGAGTACATTGATGGGGATATCTTTGGAGGAGGTTGCTCCTTGGTTGTCGGTGAGTGTTATGTGCATGGTATAGGTTGCGGGTGTATCAAAAAAATAGGCTTGAATTTCAAATGAACTTGGAGTTAAGGGTTGACAGCTTAGTCTGTTTCCCTCTATGGTTGCTTCACATGAAGTGATCTCTCCATCTGTGTCCGTTGCTATAAGTGTAAAGAGTGAGCCACTGTTCCAGATATAGGTGAATTCATCTGTTTCAATTTGGGGAGGAAGGTTCTCCTCTTCGCAGGGAAGATCAAAGGTTGTCTGAATATTAAAGTCTCTAGGAGGGGTAAGTGTTGAGTTCCCCTCTTGATTGTAGGCTAAGATCTGAATGGAGTAGGTCTGATCGCAACGGAGGTCGGTGAGGTTGTAATATTGATAGATATGTTTCTGTTCGTCATTTTTGGAGATCAGGTGATGTAAGCCTCCTTTACTCTGGAGGAGGAATCCTGATTCATTATTGGAGTTATCCACAAAGTTGATCCGAACAGAGTGCTGATCTAGTGCGGTGACCCCGATATAATCTCCTGTAGGATTGGGTATTTGGGCAACAAGGGGCACCATAAAGGCAAGAGAAAAGAGCAGTTTACTATTTTTGATGATTTTCATAAGCATAAGTAATCCTTTTTGATTTATTATAGTATTTTTTGAAGAGAGATGGAAGGAATTTGAGTAAAAATATTAATAATAAAAAACAGATATGGTTTAAAAGTTAAACTTATTTATTAAACTTTTTAAGTTCAAAAAAGTACCCTTGTGTGGCGTAAGTTTTGATAAATTTATGATGGAGCTTATTTCGTAGTCGGCTAATGAGGGCACGTCGGGTACCATCAAGAACAGGTTTATCTTGCCAGATGGTATGTTCGATACGTTCATTGCTAAGTATCTGATTGGGATTTTGGATAAAAAGATCAAGGAGTATACGCTCTTGTTTGTTGAGGGAGATGGGACTTTGTTGGTAAAAAAGTGTTTGGCTAGAGGGGTTGTAGCTAAACGCCTCATCGAGTTGAATGATCTCTTGCGGAGACTCTTTTTTACTTAGTGCCAATTTGATTGCTGTATAGAGATCTTTTCGATCAAAAGGTTTGACCAGATAGGCAATAGGGTGACACGATAGTGCCTCTTGAAGGGTCTTCTCATCCATATAGGCACTTAAGAAGATAACAGGGATATGGGGTTTTTCTCTTTGAATCTGTTTGATTGCATCAATACCATTGGTTTGCTCTTTGAGATAGATATCCATAATAATGATATCAATAGGGTATGCGATAGCATAGTGATACGCCTCCTCTTGGGTGGCAACGGTTGCGATGATGGTGTAGCCTAAGTTCACAAGATAGCTTTTGAGCTCCATTGCGACAATGGTTTCATCTTCAACAATCAGAATCTTAGCATTCATAAGCATATACTCCTTATGATAGATTTAAACCTTTTGAATAAAGTATAGATTAGTTTTTAATTCAAAGATCTCGAGTAGGGACTTGAAATAATAGCAAAAAGGGCTTATGCTTTAACTCTTTTTGGGAGAATAACTACTAAAATAGTTGGGCTAAAATAGGTAAAAAATCTAAAAAATGCAACATTTTTCCAACATTTCTGTGCCATAATATTTAATAAAAATATTAAAGGATAGCATTATGAGAAAAAATAGAATATGGTTAATGAGTCTGGTTACAGCAATGATGTTGGTCAATTGTGGTGGTGGCGGTGGGGATGATACCACGACGACTACCACAACTCAGAGTGAATCCACCACAAGCAGTGATGGTACCACCACTAGTACCGATGTGCCTACCCTCTATGCGAAGGATATCGATGGGTATACCGTTACTGTAAAGCAGATGTATAACAGCAATGATGAGAGTGAATGGATCTATATTTTTGATGGGGATAGTGTTACGGTGGTTGTTAAAAAAGATGATAACTCTCAACTGGTCTATAAAAATGGTACTTATAAGATTAAAGAGGTTATCGGTTTAGGTAAAGAGATTGAGATTAATATAGAGATCGATGAGAGTAATGGTCGAAGTTTTGTGATCTACCTAAATGAAGATGAAAGCATCAAACGCTATCAGATTCCTGATGGTATGGATCTTCCATTGGATAGAGCTGATCAGGTTATCTCCATTATAAAAAATGAGCAAAATGGCATTGATCTAACCACACAAGCTACAAGCAGTGATGGGGTTGTGGTAAAACAACCCGAAGATCTTAGGGGCTATACCGTTAGATCAAATCAATCAGACTCTGCAGGGGGTGCTATTCATCAGCAGATTACCGTGACTTTTAACTGTGATGGTTCATACGACTATGTGATTAAAACATGGGGAGATTATGCTGAGGCAAGCAGTGATGAGTATCATGGAACCGATTTTGAGATTGATGCCATTGATCCCGAGATTAAGTTTAATGAAGGGGGAGATAATATTAGTCTAACTGGCGATAGTCGATTGGTCAAAGATCACTGCTGGTCATCACTCTCGAATAGTGATGGTAGCTGTTTTAATGATCTTTATATCGAAGAGATTACTTATAACCCTTGTAGCTAATTCTCTCACTTATATATTAAGAGCCCCTCTCTAGGGCTCTTTAGAAATTCAATCCCATCATAAACCGAAACTGAGAACGATCCTTGACCTTGTCGTTATAGAGCCACTCTATGCTCAAGGGAATTGGTAGCTGATGAAAGAAGAGTAGATCACTCTCTAGTCCTACAATCGACTCGGTGTAGTAGCGGTTATGTTCTAATCCTCCTAGTGCATAATATCGCTCTTTTAGATAGAGGGTCTCCCGTTGCAAGGAGAGTGGAAAAGAGTAAAAATAGAGTGAAGCATTAATAACTTGATACCATGCTAGCTCTCCAAAGGTGAGATCTTTGGCATAGTAGGTTTGATCGAGTGTGGGCATAATGATGTTGGCACGTTCGTCTTGAATATCAGCAAGGCTATCGCTAATACGGATCCCTTTTTCCCGTGAGGGTTGCAGTTTTTGAGCCTGCATGTAGCTCCCTTTATATCCTAGATAACTTTCACCCACAAAGTCGTGCATTCCTTGGTAACTCACTCCTGTATTGATGCTGTCTCGATCGCGAGAGGCAAAGAGCGAGAATCGGTGCTCTAGGTTGGGGTATTTAGAGACTCCAAACTGTTGAGTCATTTGTAGATCCATAGAGAGAGTCCATGGTTTTCGGTAGATGTTGGTATAGGCTTTGGTGTAGCTAAAGTTTGTGGTGGCACTCCAGTATCCTCTATTTAGTAGTGGGAGATTGAGATATGCACCATAGCCATGATCTCGCTCCTCTTCGTCGGGTTGATAGTGATCGACTCCATAAAGGGAGAGACCATAACCCAATAGCTGAGCACTGTTTTGATAGTTAACTCCTGCCACGGTACGGTCGGTGGTATAAGAGAGCAGGGCATTAAGGCTATTTTGCTGTAGTGGATCGGTAAAATTGGCATTAAGATTAACCAGCATACCCTCTCCTTCAATATAGGCGATATAGGGGTTTAGGGCACTGTATTTGAGCTCTTTTATGGGCTGGTATGGTACGCTTGGTAGCTTGGATGATTGGGACTGGAAAGGGTGTGCAAGTTGCGTAAGTGTGGCATTGGATTCTTGGAGATAGTCTAGTGTTATGGTGGGGATGGTTGCAGGTTGGGGGTGTAGTGTGACTTTTTGGTAGGTAAATCCCTCTGCATTAATGGTCGTTGCCACCCCTTGGGTCTGGTTAAGAAGTTTGAAATCAACAACATCATCACCTACTCCTAATGTTTCAATGTTTTGATGATGGTATCGGTAGAGTGTTGAACCATCAGGGGAGTTGGTAATAAAGTAGATAGCCCCTTTTGCATCGACATCTACCACAAAACCATAGTGTCCTCTCCAGCTAAAAAGGGGTTCTTTGTTGCGGTAGAGGTAGCGTTTGGCTTCTTTTTGTTTGCAGTAGTAGAGGTTGTCTGTTTTATCGATAAATACCGAAGAGTTTGTGGTATCATAAAACTGCTCTTCGATCATAATATGGGGTACTTCTAAGGAACGTTTGAGGTCGAAGTAGACCGCTTTGCCATTATGAAGATACCCTTGAATAACCTTAGATTCAGTTGGAGGGTAGAGGTACCCATCTCGATCAAAAAGTCCCATTTTGATGGAGTCTAGCGAGACCTTTGCACTACTTTGGGTATAGTAGTTTTCTCCAATCTTAAAGGGCTCTCCCCCTCGCCATGATCCTTGGTGATGTTGGACTTTTGTGGTGGCTTTGTTAATGGAGAGGATCTCGTTGGGGTGATGGGCATCGCCAATAAGGGCATAGATCTCTTGAGCTGTAGCATTCATGGGTCGAAGATAGCGAGAGGTTGCAAGTGGCTCTCCTTTGGTTGTCTGGAAGTTGGCATGTTTTTGGAGGGTCTCTTGAACAAACTCATCAAGAAGTGTTATAAAATCTTTACCAAACTGCTCCTTGAAGACACTGTTACTAAAGAGTGGTACGATCTGGGTGGCATAGGTTTTAAAATAGCCATTAACCCGCTCGATACCATATCGTCGGAATAGAAACTCCTGAAAAAAACCACCAATCAGATAGAACTTTTCGCCATAAGGAAACGTGAGTGTCTCGTTGTATACCTGTTCGGGGGTAATTTTGCCTGCTCGTGCTTGGGTTAGAAGCTCTGCTAGGGCATAGCCACTATAGAGTCGTCCTCCATTGCCAAAACGTGACTCATTGAGTACCGAATTCCCTTCAAAAATAAAGCTACTCTCTGTAATGTTGGGAATGGGAAAGAGAGGAATTAAGCCTAAAAAAGTAATGGGGGTATTTCCAAAAACTTTATGTGCTACTTTAGAGGGGAGGTTCTCTTTGGGGTTAAGCTGAAAGTTGTGTGCGGTCTCATGAAGAAGAAGGGTCTTTAGCCATGAGTTAAAGCAGAAGTAGTCCACCATGCCTGCCCCTGCTCCATAGAAGATTTGACTGTTAAGGGGGATTTGTGTCGAAAAAGCATTGGCGATCTGATTGTTTTGCGAGGCTAAGCCCACAAAGAGGGTATCATCAAGGGGATAACCATACTCTTGGGTATACTCTTTTAAGACCTCCTCTTGGTAGGTTTTAAAGTCGGGTAGAATATCGTCGTAGAGTGGCGTATGGATATAGGTTAGGTCTGTTCCTTGGTGGATAGAGTAGTTGTCGTTGGGCATAACCACCCCCTCAGCCATGAGCAGTGAGGTCACACTAACAAGCAGTACCATAGGACGAATGGGCATAGAGTAGATCCTTCTAATATAGAGTTTTCACTCTATTTTAGTAGAAAAGTTTGAAATAATTATGAGAAATCTTTAAAAGTATAAAGAATTCTTAAATAATTCAACTTCTTTCCCGCTCTAGCAAGGGTTAGTAGGTTCGAACAACCATCTCTAGTATCGGTCGGTTTTCTTTGTCTATAAAAGAGATAATCTCCCCATCTTTAAGCTCTGCTGTCTTGATGATGAATGCCTCTTCATGAAAAGCAACCTCATCATTGGTACCAATTTTTGTCTTATCAACATTTTCTAAGATTCTGCCTGAGAATCGAAGATCTCTATTCTCTCCTTGATACTCAGAGAGGTCAAGTGGCAATCGTTTGGGGGTGTTCTCTTGGGAGCCTCTTTTGTTGGTTTTAGATTGTTGTAGCAGTTCATCTAAATCGATGAGAAGTCGCTTTTTATTTGATGGGGTACTTTGATTTTGCTCAAAACCAGTGGCGTTTATTTCGTTGGTTTGGTTGTGTTCATTTTCTGTAGAGGCGTAAGCCAAGATACCAAAGAGTATAAGTCCACTAAATAGATATTGTTTCATTGTTCTATCCTACCATTTCAATATGATTGTGAATGCGTTCTAGCAGGTTGTGGTCTATTTTGAGTTGAACAGACTTTAGCTCACCTAAAATCGCAATCGCTTCATCAAGATCGACCCGATCTCTAGAGAAAAATCCAAAATTGAATATTTCTCGATTGAGACCATTGGATTTGGAGACCCTAGAGAAGGGAAATTTCCCATAGGCAACCCGATTATTATCGAAGGTGATAGAGGTAATATTTTTGCTGTTGGAGCTCTCTTTGAGGATAATGGATTGATTTTTCCCGATACAGAGTTTACCTCGGTTTTGGTGCACATCGGCTACGGAGTAGTCTTCATAGATGGTGGTCTCGGTCTCCCAGATTGTTGCTAATGAGGGACTACTTGGATAACTGTATAGATACCAAACCCCTTTGAGCCGTTCAATGAGTTCGGAATTTTTATGGAAGATCTCGTTTCTATTTTTGAGTAGGGTATAGATCTGCTCTTTGGTATTGATCGATTGATCCTCAAAGATCTCCATTGGAATATTGTAGGCATTACAGATTGCATAAAGATAGTATTGTTTTAAGCGACCCTGATAATAGCTCTGAATATTCGAGACCATGGTTCGGCTCATCTCCAGTTTTTGGGCAACCTCTTTATTTTGTAAATTTAAAACTTCAAATACATATTTAAGTTTCTCTTCTCTATAGTAAAGATGCTCCATGGAAAATCCTTTTATGCTTAAAATTCCTTCTATTATATACTATTTTTTTAAGTTCTTAATAAATTTTTTTTATTAGAAAATGTGTCTAAGTTGACTACTTCAGATCTTTGGGTTGTAATCTTCTGTTTACAAAAGAGAGCAAAAAATTTACAGAAAAACACTAAAATTAATACAATCAAACGTTATATAATTTTTTCTGAAGTTTGTTGTTCATTATTATCACATTTTCTCCTAACGTCATAATAGAGATTATCTCAAACTTCAAAACCAAGAAAAGAGCAAAATATGAAAGGTAAGGTTCTATTTTTTGATACAGATACCAATAGAGGAGTCATTCAAGATAAAAATAGAAACCGTTACACCTTTCATATTGGGGAGTGGCTGAGTTCTGAACCCATAGTAGAAGGACAAGAGGTGAGCTTCGATATACCTCAAGAGGAAGCTTTAAATATTAGAGCTAGAAGGAGTCTATGGTACTCTTTTTTTAGGAAGATTAGAAAGGGAAGGTTATGTTGAAAAATACAATAAAATTAAGTTTTAGTTTGTTTACTATTATTTTTTTTGTTGCTTGTGGAGATGAGGGAAGTAGTAGTTCTAATGATGAAGCAACAATGAATCAAATTATTCAAAAACAATATGTAATTATTAATTATCACTATCCAGAAGATGTTTGTAATTCATCAGATTTAAAAGAGATATTGGAGAGTTATGGTGCTGAAGATATTGTTACATTATCAACAACCCAATCCGTTACTTGTGAGACTTATGGAAAATCAAATGATGGCATAGAGTGTTTGACTGAAGATTTTAATTATAAAGGTGAACCCACTTGTATTGTAGGATTGAATAGTACATATAACTATAGTTTTTATTATAAAGAAAAAAAGGCAGAGAATAGACTCTTCTTAGAGAAGATGCAAAATACTATTCTTTCAGCTTTTTAAAGAAAAAAATTTTAATGAAAAAGGAAAAATTATGAAAAGAGTGACAAATAGAGTTATTATTTTAGGTATGATGTTAACAACATCCATACACGCTGACTCATGGTATATAGGACTAGAACAATCATTAATAAATAATATAGATAATACGATAGAAGTAGATGGTTATGATTATCATAATGATAAATCATCAAATATTACCTCATTTAAAATAGGGAAAATATTGGGGGACGATTCTAAAACTGCTAATCATTTTGAATTTGTATATAATATGGGAGAGAAATCTGCAAATAATATTGTGGATAATGAAACACTTTTAAGTCTTAGTTTTAATTGGAACATTACGGTTCCTTCTTTAATTCCAGATGATGATTTTACACCATATATTAGATTGGGATTAAACTACTCTATGTCAGATAATCAATACAATATATCAGGAACATCTGATAGTGGAAACTATTCAGCTTATGGTCTAATTTTAGGTCTAGGAAGTTATTTTTCATTAAATGAAAAAGTCAATCTATTAGCAGGATTTGATTATCAATATAGATGGTGGGATACTCTATCGAGCTATTATTATGGAGATATAGATTCAACTGACACAATCAAAAAGCTTTATGTTGGTGCTGAGTATTTATTTTAATCTCTTTTTTATCTTTTGCATTTAAAAAATTGGGTTGAATTTTTACAGAAGATATAGACTTTATATACTCTTTGAAATTATATTTCATTAAAATATAAAGTGTACCTGATGCTCCTCTATAGGTATCAACTATCTTGGCTCCTCTTAAATCTCCTATGGTTTTATGAGTTAATTCTTTTTTGATTTGTGTATTAATTTTACCATTATTGGCTTGCTCTTGAATCTTTAGATAGTCATCAATATGTGTAGAAATCTGTTTTTGAATTTCAGCTTGTGCATAAGCCATAGCTATATCTTTTTGTAATGAACCTTTATTGGAGGAGGCTTTACCTATGCCATATATATTATCTCCTTTGTTGTCTGTATATTTACTAAAAATTCTTCTAGCGGTCTCATTTTCTAAGCTAGAGGCTGGATTTTTATTGACACATGCTGTATATAGTACCAATCCAAAATTCAATAAAATAATATTGATAAATTGTTTCATAGGTGATCCTCTTTTTAACAAAATATATCAAAATATCATTTATTTCTCATTTAATAGCAACAAAAATAAATAAAAATGATGTAAAATATAATTTTTTTTGATTATTAATATTAAAAATAGATTTTTTTTATTAAAATAATAAGATTGCTAAGGGACTAATGAATCAATGAAAAAATACTATTTTAATTTTTTATTATTGTTTTTAGGGTGTTCATCTTATTATCAATCATATCCTAAATGGTATGAGAAGATAGCAGATAACAAAAATCAAACCATAGGTTATGGTAAAGCCACAACACCCAAAGAAGCTACACAGTTAGCAATAAATGCCATAGCACAAAAGTTAAAGTGTCAAATAGATAGTTATATCACCATAAAGAGAGAGAGTTCATCAAAAAATGGTAACAAAGAGTTTGTCCATAGTCAAATAAAAATAACCGCAAGAACAGAGCTCAATAGTTTAAAAGTTATAAAAATAGAGCAGATTGATGATATGTGGTTTGTTGCTGTTTGTTATGATAATAGAACCCTTTTTCTAAAGATTATAAATTCTGTGAATCCAAAAAATCAAAATTTTACTAATCCATATTTAACAAGGACAGAACTATTTAAATTGTTAAAAGAGTACTTTGGTTTTTATCCAAAAGCACACATTTATACCCAAAATGGACAATACTATATCTCTATAGAGAATCAAGCTTTTTTAGTAACTCAACAGGAGTTTCTAGAGTTATTTATTAATAGTTTTGATCTTAATGTAGATATAAAACTAAAAGAGCGGATAAAAAATAATGAAGAGTTTTTTATTACTACCCAATTTAAAGAGGCAGGATTTGCCTCACTTTTTGTAGTTTCACATACAGGCAGTGTGGTGACATTATTTAAAAATATAGAACTAATAGATGCCTCATTTACCTATCCCAACAAGGAGAAATATAATGGACTGATCGCAAAAATAGAAGATAATATGGTACAAAGCAAAGATTTATTCGTAGCATTGCTTTGTAAACAAAAAGAGGATTTTGGACTGTTTAATCAAGTCTCTACTGAATTAGAAAAAGAGTCTTTTCGATTTGGTCAGTTGATTGATTTAATGGATAGATGTGCTTTTTCTACTAGGATTATGACGATTTATCGGTAGATATTGGGGGAGAAGCTTTTTTAATCGTATTATTAAATTATAAAAAGGGAAAAAATGAAAAATTTTTTATTAATTATTAAGTTAGGATTATTTTTTAGTATAATAATTGGATTTACGGGTTGCATAAATCAATCCAATATACATGTAAGACCAGCTCAATCTAAAAATATGATTTTAACGAATGAACAAAAAACTGCTCATCAAAAACTAGCACAAGAAATTTTAAAATATCCTAAAAGTCAAAAAGGTGTTAAATTTCAAAAATTAAAAGATGGATTTTCAATTAATGATGATGTTTATTTAGATTCAGAAGGAGAAATTGTAAATTATGGTTATGATTGGAAAGATGGTAGCTTTACTTATTTAATCAAAATATCTCCAAAAGAGTATAAAATTAAATTCAATCGTGTAAATAGCAATCAAAAACCACTTGAAATAGCTACTTTAAAAAGAGATGGAAATAGTATTAATGTAGAAACTACTACAAATGAACAATTTAGAGGGAATGGTATTATTCTTACTTCAAAAGGATTTATTGTAAACAGAGATAATTCAGCATTTATTTTTAATATAGGAGAAGAAACTAAACAATTTACTACTCCAAGTAGTTGGCATATTGCATATTTTCAAAATGGAGATGTGGCTTCAACTAAATTTATTTTATTGGAAAAAGATGCTATAAGAAGTCAAAATAAATTAAAACAGTTTTGGCAACAAACTTTAGATTTAGGTAATACCTTAGGTTTATATACAAAAAATGATTATATGTTAATCAATATAGAGAATCCCAAAAAGAAATATTTACTTAATATTAGCATAGGAGATAAAGAAATAATGATTTTATCAGAATGTAAAAAACATAATCGATATATTGCTTTATGTGACCAAGTAGATTATAAAAATAGTCTTTATCAACAAAATGGACTAAGAAATTTTGAGCATTATTATTGGTCAATTATGTGGTTTCAAGGAAAAAATACTAATTTTTCTATTTCAAAAGAGCGTGGAGATGTAAAAGTACTAATAAGAGATTTAAATACAGGTAAAACAGTTGAAGCGGCAAATAGAATATCAGGATTTAACTCTTTTACAGCACTACAAGATGCTGATGGAATAGTAAAAGTTCATATTGATAGTGGATTGTTAAAAGGGGTTGATATTGATGATGTTGAAGCTTTTTTAGAAAAAGAACCTGATATAAAAAGTAAAGAATAATATATTCATATGCAAAAAAATATATTATTTTTATTATTTTTATTATTTTATTGGGGATGTAGTTATAAAAATAACAATATCCCCATACCAAGTAAAGAAAAGATAAATATTTCAAAGAGTAAAAATTTTTTATTTTATGCTTATTTAAAAAATGGTGTGGAACTTACAAGAGTATCAAAAAAATTATTATCTATAGAAAAAAATGAAGAGGCTATACGGGTATATAAAAATAGTTACTATCCTATTTATGATATTTTTTCTAAGGGAGTAGGATGCTATACAAATAAAACATATAACACTAACTCTTTTTGTTCTAGTATGTATATTAAAAATGATACCCCAGTACAAGATACTGTTCTTAATTCAATGGGAAGTGTTCTTGGATTAACAATAGCAAATGGTTTTAATTATCATAAGGTTTTTGATAATAAAAAATTTAAACAAGCTATTATTAAATCCAGATTACCTCTTATAAAAAAATATATAGATAATCGTTTCGATATTCTTTATATTGGTAAAATAAAAATAGATATACCAAATAAAAATATTGGTAATATCAAAATAATATCAACACCTAATAAAGATATTTTACTTGTATATGATAAAAAAAATTATCTAAAAGGCATAATAAAAACTTATGATTTAAAAGAAAAGGATTTATTTGAAGCTACAAGTATATTAACTCAAAGATTAATGAAAGTAGTTATCCAACATAAAATGGAAGATGAAACGACCAAAGAATATATAGAAAGACAAAAAAGAGTTTCTTTAGCAAAAAATTATTTTATTAATATCGCTATACAGTCATTAATAGGAAATATGAAATTAGAAAATTTAAAATATAATGCTGATGAAAAATTAATGTATGCTATTTTGAAAGCTAATCATAATTATAAAGAAAAAATAAAATTTAAAATTCCTAGAGATAAAGCTATGGCATTTAAAAGAAAAGGAAATTATAATTTTAAACTTACTTTTCAATATAAAAATAATGAAATATCTTTAAAAAAGATAGAAATAGACAACTATTTAGCTCAACAGACTTCATATTCTATTCATCCAATAGATGAACCTATTTATAATCCTCCTACTATTCCTACAAAAGGTTTTATTGATGATTTACCAAACCTATTAGCAAAAATTCCACAAGCACCCAAAGACCCTAGAAAATGGCTTTTTGTTATTGGTGCAGAAAATTATGATAATACAGATAATGTAATTTATTCAAAAAGAAGTGCCAAAATGTTTGTAAAAATTATAAGAAGAAGTCTTGGAATTATCAATAACAGAAATAGCTATGAATTAATTGGAAATGGTGCTACAAGTGGAGCAATAGAAGATAACCTTAATAGAATGTTAGAAAATATAAAAGAGGGAGACACCATCTATTTTTATTATTCAGGTCATGGTATTCCTGTTTTGCCTGATAGAACTCCTTATATATTACCAAAAGATAAAATTCCAGACTATATTAATAGAAGTCCATTTTTTAAACTAAATAATATCTATAATCTTCTGTCTAATTCAAAAGCAACTAAAGTTATAGCTATTGTAGATAGCTGTTTTAGTGGTTCAACAGATGGTAAAAGTGTATTTAAAGGGGTAGCAAGTGTTGTATTAAGTCCTAAAAAAGTAACTTTTAACCATAAAAAAATGGTAATTCTTACAGCAGGAAGAGATAAGCAATTTTCTAATATGTATCCTAAAAAAGGTCATAGACTCTTTAGCTATTTTGTTATGAAAGCACTTTTAGAGGGGAAAAGAAGTGTTAGAGATATTTATAATGAGGTCTATCCACATGTAAAAGAGATTTCTAATGGATTTGGAGATTTAAAACGACAAGAGCCTACTATTGAAGGCAATGAGCAGTTAAGTTTTTAATGAAAACTCTTTTATATTTTAGTGTCATACTGTTAATAGGATGTAGTAGTACAACAGATTCTCTAACAAATGAACTAAATCTAAAGAGAGAGAAAAACCGAGAGTCACTATATGAATATCAAAAAAAAGTTCTCTATGCCAATAGTGAATATCCTAAAATACTATTGGATAAGGCAAGGTTTTTTTTGAATATAAATGATAAAAAGAACTATTATAGATTTGCAAAAGGTGCTTTTGAGCAATATCATACGCTTCAAAAAGGTATCTTTTCTATTTTGGATAAACAATCAAAAAAACAGTACCTACAGCAACACAAAAAATATATTAATGAACTTTTTAATGCTACTTATTCTCCTTATTATAAAGATACATTTAATCAATGGCTAAATTATAAGAGAACTCATTATGATTATGAAAATAGTTTGATTTTAACCATGCAAAAAACACAAAATCAAAAACTAAAAGCTACATGGCATATTTTAAATAAACAATATAAAACTCTTGGAAAACTAAATCAACAAGAGACAAATAGAGAAAAAATATCTATATTAAATAAAAAAATCAAACGCTTTGAAAAACAACTTAGTGCCTATATAATAGATAACATTTCAAACCGTACCATTAATTACAAAGACATCACAAATCTACTAACCCCAAACCAACTCTACCTAGACTTCGCCAAAGCAGGAGAGAACTACTACTATTTTACCCTAGACAATCAATCCCATATCCAATTCAACAAAATAGACAAAGCCCAATCAAAAGAGATAAATGACTATATACAAAGAATTAGAAAAGATGATGATATTTCAATCAAAACAACCCAAAAAAGATACGCCAAACTCTATAATCTCATCTTTAAAGATATAAATCTAAAAAACAAAAAATCTTTAATTATCTCTCCTGATGGACTACTTGGACTCATTCCATTTGAGGCCTTTTATGATGGGGAAAAATATCTAATAGAGAAACTAAAAATCAGATATATTCCCTCGGGTAAAGAGTTGGTCAAACTCTATAGAGATAAAACCAAGTCTCAAAACAGTGATATGGTTGTATTTGCTGATATAGATTTTAATGCTACTATCTCTAAAGCAAAAGGAGCCGATATATATAAAGGGTTAAAATTTGGAAAATTAGCAAACTCAAAAAGAGATGTTATGGTGGTTGAAAAACTCTTTCCCAATCAAGTCAAACTTTTTTTAGAAGATAATGCAACAGAAAAGAATCTGCTCAAAATTAATGCTCCAGAGATTCTGTATCTCTCTACTCATGGATTTTTTATCGAGGATAAAACCATATTCAATCCAATGCTCAAATCGGGTATTGCTCTTAGTGGTGCCAATCGTGCTATAGATTATAAAACAGGTGATGGAATTGTTACAGGGTTAGAATTGGCAGGGCTTAATCTACATGGAACCAAGCTGGTGGTTCTCTCTGCTTGTGAGACTGGTGTGGGAGATATCGAAGAGGCTGAAGGGGTTGCAAGTTTGAGTAAGGCTTTTATGTTGGCAGGGGCTAAAAATATTATTATGACGCTTTGGAGTGTAGACGATGAGAAAAGCTCTTTGTTGATGGAAAAATTTTATGAAAATATTAAAAATAAAATGGACTATAGTGATGCTCTAAGAGAGGCTAAACTTTGGATGATAGGGGATAAAAACAGCTCTCATCCCTATTTTTGGAGTGGCTTTGTGGGGAGTGGGAGGGATTAATAATGATGTTATAATACGCTCTTAGGAGTATAATGGATGAGACGTGTTACTTTGGAGAAGAACCGAACCCTTGCCAATGGGGTGATGAATTATATCTATACACATATCGATAGTGAGATTAATCTGGATGAGTTGGCGGTGGCATTTGGGGTGAATAAGTTTAATCTGCACAAGATTTTTAAATCGGTTTTTGAACGAAATATCTATGAGAGTATCAAATCGATTCGTCTGCAAAAGGCATCGAATCTTCTTTTAACCAATCAGCATTCGACCATTTCAGAGATTGCCAACAGCTGTGGGTATGGCTCTCAGACTTCGTTTATTCGAGCGTTTAAAGAGCGGTTTTCGATGACACCCAAAGTATGGAGACGGGGAGGGTATCGGGAGTATTCTCAAAATCTATTAGAGCAGATTACTTATATTCCTCAAGAGCATCGCTCTTTTGGGGATCTTCAGCCTCAGATTGTAAAGATGCCTCCCCTTGAAGCGTACTACATTCGACATCGTGGCTATGGAGAGAGCATTCGACTCACTTGGCAAAAGATACAGGCATGGATCTTCTCTCACGAGATTATGCACTATCAGCTTATCTCGCTTTTTCATGATAACCCTGCCATTACACCACTTGAAGAGTGTCAACATGTTGCCTGTCTTCAGGTTGATGATAAGGAGCTTATCAAAGCTCAAAGCCTACCTAAGTTTACCATTCAAGGGGGGGGTGTTTATGCTCGGTTTGAGGTCGAGGGAAAGCGGGGGGATCTGTTGCAGTTTATCCAGTGGGTCTACCATGAGTGGTTACCCAAGAGTGGCTATGAGACCACCACCAATCCTCCTTATGCCATCTATGAGAAGAATCATCATCTAAGTGAGGATGGAAGGTTTAAGATGTGTTTTTATCTCTCCATCTCCTTACTTTAAAGAAAAAAAATATCTTTAGAGTTAAATTTTCCTTTTCTGTTAATGGATGGTTTACCAAATCGTATTATACTGCGTTTATGAAAGAGGTGGGGTTTCTCCCTTTTGCCCCACCTTGGAGCTAAGGCTCCAAGATAAATAGAATTGTAATGTAACATTTCCTCCTTTGTAATACAACTCCTTTAGATAATTGTTCTATTTATCTCTTTCGTACCCTCCTTTTTTTATTGAAATCTCTCCAAGGTTAACACAGCGTTCATCTAAAAATGGCATAATTTAACAAAGGAGTACAGATGAGACGTGCAGGTATCTTATGGATTTTGGTGGCTTGTAAACTTTTGGTTGCTCAAGAGCTCTCTTTGCAGATGGCAGTACATACAACACTGCAGAACCATCCCGATATTAAACGGGCTATTTTAGAGCTTCAAATGGCACAGCAGGATCGCTCTATTGCTGGTGCGGACTATCTCCCTCAGGTTACCTTTGGTGCAGAGTATGATCTTACGAAAACGTATGCCCTTCCTTCTCCTAATGGATTTGATACTAAAGATGATACAGGTTGGCAGAGTTCTGTGACGCTACATCAGAAGATTTGGGATTTTTCAAAAACAGAAGCGATGGTCAATGCCGCAAAACGTCAAGAGGAGATCGATAAGCTCTCCTTAGAAGAGAGTCGTGTGCTACTAAGCTATCAAGTGACACTTCAGTATGAGTCGGTACTGTTGCAACAAGAGGCACTGGCAGTAGCACAAGAGGATGTTCGTGCTAAAGAGGAGATCTATGCACAATCTGAAGCACTTTTTCATCAGGGAATACGAACCAAAGCCGACAGCTCTAGGATTTATGCTTCACTACTTGCCTCTAAAGAGGTGGCGATGTTGGCACGTTCGAACTATAAAAAAGCCTGTTTGGCTCTCTCTACCTATATGGGGGTACCTCTAGAAGAAAATGTGATATTAACTGACAAATTAAAGCTTAATGCTCTGGATATTCCTTCGGTAGATGAGGTGATTAAGAGCTCATTAACACTTAAGCGTTTAGCCAAAGGGATAGAGAAGAGTCAATCGCTTTATCGTGCAACAAAGCGTGTAGAGTATGGGTCAATCGATGCTGTTGGGAGCTATATTTATCAAGATACACTTAATGCTTATGACTCAAAATTATTGGGTGTAACCTATAGTGTCCCTCTCTATTCAGGAGGACGAAATGAAGCAATGATTGAGCGTTCCCACTTGGCAAAAGAGCAAGCCAAGGTGGCGTATGCTAAGGCAGAACAAGATCTTAAAGAGGAGACAGGAAAGATTCTTTTAGATCTGGTGGCACTTGAGCAGAGTATTCTCTCTAAAGAGGCACAGATTCAGAGTGCAACACGAACCAAAGAGGTCATGGAGGCACGTTATCGTAATGGTTTAGCGACCTATATAGAGGTCTTAGATGCTTCAAAAACAGTACTTGAAGCAAGGCTAGGGTATTTGAGTGCCCTCTATGCTAAGAGCAGTGCTCTGCATCGTTTGTACTACTTAAAAGGAGAGATAGAATGATAAAAAGTCTGTTAAAGTATTTGATTGGATTGGGCATTATTGTAATCTTGGGAGGACTTTTTTATCAGAAAGTCTATATTCCAAAGACCACCTACAAAGAGATTCATCCAACCCAAGGTGATCTCCAAGAGCATGTTCGTGCTATTGGAAACCTGAGTGCGTTAAAGATCTATACCATTACCGCACAAACAGGAGGAAAGATTTTAAAACTCTTTACCGAAAGTGGTGAGTGGGTCAAAAAAGGGGATCTGTTGGTTCAGATGGATGGTGTGGATTTGACAACTCAGCTTAAAATTGCACAAGATGCCCTAAAAAAAGCTGAGTTCGATGCCAAAGCAACGGTGCATGAACTAACCAATCAAAAAGCACAAGAGCGACTGCTTTATAAGACCTATACACGCTATAAGCGTCTTAAAGAGCAGGGATTTGTCTCGTTATCTGAATATGATAAAGCCAAGGCAAACTACGAGAGTATTCATGCCTCTTTGGTTGCGACCAAGGAGCATATCAAATCTTCCAAAGCAGCGGTGGCAATGGCTCAAAAGAGTATTGATGCCCTTCAAGAGAAGATTGCTCGACTCAATGTCTATGCCCCTGTTGATGGTTATGTTATTGAACGGGATGCCCAAGAGGCACAGAGTGTTTTGCCCTCGCAACCAATTTTTAAGATTGTTGATCCCCAAACCTTATGGATTGTTGCCAAGATTGATGAGCGTATTAGCTCTTCGGTTGCAATTGGAGAAGAGGCGACGATTACCCTGCGTTCTCAGCCTCAGCATCCATACTCGGGCAAGGTGGTACGACTCGATGCCATGAGCGATCCTGTGACCCTAGAGCGGGAGGTGGATATTGGGTTTGATACCATTCCTAATCCTTTTTATATCAATGAACAAGCCGAGGTGAAGATTGTGGTTAAGCGTTATTCTAATGTAATTAAGATTCCTGCCAAAGTAGTGGTACAAGAGCGAGGGGTCTTGGGGGTTTGGCTTCATCAAGGTAACCATGCCCATTTTCAAGCCATTCAAAAGATTGCTCAGAGTGATCATGAGATAGCGGTAGAGAACCTCTCTTTAGAAGATCGCATTTTAATTCCTGATCCAGATAAAAAACCACTCAAAGATGGGATGCGGGTACAGCCATGATCTCCTTGGCAAAAGAGGACATTAAACATACGTTAGGCAAGTTTATCGTTACTGCCATGGGGGTAGGGATGTTGTTGGGTATTGTACTCATTATGATAGGGGTTTATCGGGGGATGATTGCCGATGCAGAGGTACTTTTGGATGATCTAGATGTGGATCTCTGGGTTGTCCAAGAGGGAACCCTTGGTCCTTTTGCCGAAGGGTCTCGAGTACATGAGGATCTTAAATATACCCTAAAGTCGATTCAAGCCATTGATAAGAGTGAGGCGATTACCTTTCAGAATCTTCAACTTCCTCGACCCGATCGAAAATTGGGAGTCATGGCAGTAGGATATGATATCTACGGATCAATTAATCCCATTGCTCGTCATCGTCTTATTGAAGGACGCGTACTTAGAAGCGATCGTTACGAGATTGTGGTAAGCGATAAGACAGGTTATAAGCTTCATGATACCATCCCCTTGGGGCGAAATATCTACACGGTGGTGGGGGTTACACATGGTACGGTAGCATCAGGTGGGGATCCACTGGTCTATATTAGTCTTAAAGATGCTCAAGAGTTGCAGTTTACCTACAGTAACAAACGGATTCAGACCGATCGTGCCCGAGGTCTACGAAACCGAGACTCCGATCTGGTCAATGCCATTATTGCTACTTTGAAAAAGGGTTACAATATCAATAAAGTTGCTCAAGAGATTCGACAGTGGCACCATAAAAGTGTCTATACCCGAGAGGAGCAAAAGGTAGTTTTAACCAAAAATGTGGTCGAGAAAGCCTCCAAACAGCTCGGAATGTTTACCGTGATTTTGGTACTGGTTTCGACCATTATTATTGCATTAATTATCTATACCATGACCTTAGAGAAGATGAAAGAGATCTCGATCATGAAGCTTATTGGTCTGCCCAACAGTACCATTATTAAGATGATTGTTCAAGAGACAGTGATCTTGGGGGTCTTTGCGTTTATCTTTGGGAATATTTTTGCCCATTTGATCTATGGAAAGTTCCCTAAGAATGTACTCCTATTAAGCAGTGATGCATGGATGCTCTTTTTGATTATTCTGCTCTCTTCGATCGCTGCTTCGTTTATTGGAGTAAAAAAAGTTATCAGTGCCGACCCTACGGCTGCCATAGGAGGTTAAGATGAGTAATCAAGCGATACGTGCCGAGAAGATCAACCGAAGTTTTGGAGAGGGGGAGTCCTATGTTGAGGTGATCAAAGATGCCTCTTTTGTGGTTAACAAAGGAGAACTGGTTGCCCTTGTGGCACCTAGTGGTGCAGGAAAGACCACACTATTGATGATGATTGGGTGTGTCGATACCCCAAACTCAGGTACCATCTGGATTGGGGATGAGAAGGTCTTTGAGAATAAGTGGTTAACCAAAAAACGGCGACAGATTCGTCGTGAAAAGATTGGATTTATCTTTCAGGCACACTACTTGATTCCTTTTTTGAATATCTTGGATAACCTTACGCTTATTCCTCAAGCCAATGGTGTTAGTGATAAGGTTGCTCAAGCCAAAGCCCGTGAACTGTTGCATTATTTTGATATTGCAGACAAAGAGAAAGCGATGCCATCACAACTCTCGGGAGGACAGAATCAACGGGTTGCCATTGCTCGAGCTTTGGTCAATGAGCCCGAGATTATTCTTGCTGACGAACCAACCGCTGCACTCGATATGCAACGGAGTGTGGATGTCATTAAGATGCTCAAAAAGATCGCCCGCGAGCAGGATGTCTCTATTATTATGGTTACGCATGATGATCGAATGTTGCCCTATTGTGATAAGATTATGGAGATTGTCAATAAAGGAGTGGTTTTTCGTAAAGATCATCAAGTTAAACCACTCGATGAACTTTAACTTGCTATCTAAAAGGTCAAGAGGAAGCCAGAGAAGAGAGGGATCTCTCCTCTGTTCTTCTCTTCTTCAAGGGAAAAATGTTGTCGTAAATTAATTTTTAATCTCAGTCGCCATTGCTTCAATTTCTGCATCATTTAGAGAAGCTACTGCTTGTTTCATGACTCCTTTCATTGCACCACCATAGGTTCCATCTCGATACCCTTTAAGGCTTGAGATGATCTCCTCTTTGGACATGGATTGAACAATTTTGGATTTGCCCAGTGCAACTTTTTCAAAGTTTGTTCCGTGACACCCCTTGCAACTGCTAAGGTTTGCTCCAAAAAGAAGGGGTGTCATCAAGGTTGTAATGGTTAGATATTTAAGTGTCATTTTCATCTCTAATCCTTTTTCTGTTTTTAGTAATTATAGTTCATGTTTGTTACTTTAGTGTTACCTAAAACAGTAGGCTTACCGATCCTAAAAAGAGGTTTTCGCTCTCCTCTGGAGTATCTCTTCTTGCTCCTGTTAGATGAAAGAGTGCAGATTTATAAGATTTACTATAAGTTAGCGAGAGACCATAACTCTCATCATTCTCCTCTCCCTCTTGAGCCACATCGATAACCCCACGTAGATAATCATGCTCTGTGAGTGTATAGATAAGGCTGTTCTCCCATCCATAATACTCATCTTCTTGGATATTCTCATCTCTGTAGACCAGTGTCGAGACAATATGAAACTTATTAAAGCGTTTCTCTATGGGAAGCAACGCCGAGAAGTTCTCTTGACCCTCTTTTTCGTATTGATTGTAGATCAGACCGATTTTGTATCCATTGTCAGTGCTATAGCGAAGGGCACCCATCATTTGGTAATCATCATCTCCTGAGTAGAGGGTGGTTTGGTTCTCACTATTTCCATGGTCACTGTTGCTGTTGCTCTTGTCGATGGGGGTTCCATAAGAGAGTAAAAAGAGCAGTTTATCTTGGAATAAGTAGGAGTATTCTCCCCCTTTAATGTTGCCAACGGTTGCATTTTGAATGGGGGTTTGGTAGTGGGTATTTCCTCCTTGTTGTGCCTCTCCCTGATTACTATGTGTGGTGGTGTTGCCATATTTTTGTAGGCTATTGGTGTTGTTTTGAGCATGGTCACTGTTGTCATTTTCGTTGTACCCTTTTAAGCCTGCATCGGCAGAGGCTTTTTGGATGTTACCAAAAGAGGTTAATGGAGAGATAAGACCCACACGAATAAGATGTTGATTTCCTTTAAAGTTGAGTTGGGTATAGAGTCGAGAAGAGCTCTGTGTAAAGATCTCTTGGTTTTCGTTGTTATCATTAAAGTTATCTTTGGTGACACCAAAAAAAGAGAGGTTTTTACTAAGTGTTCCCCCACCATAGAGCTTAACTTTTGTGTTAATATCATCTTGTTCAGAGTTGTAGTTTGCATTGAGCATAAGTGCGAGTGGAATAGGGCGGGATTGATTGGTATCGGGGTGTAGGATCTTTTGGAGGGTTGGTTTATCTTCACTTGAGAAGCGAAAACCATTACGTAAGAACCCCTCACCTGTCTCGTTAAGGGTGGGAATCATGGTGTGACAGGTGGTACAGCTTACCCCATACTCTCGTGCAAAGTTGGGGGTAGCATGAAGCGATGTTGCCATTATTAGTAGACCCAATGGAAGGGTATATTGAAGTTTCATAATAATCTCTCCTGTTTTATATTATTTAAAGAAATTATAAAACAGGTTTATTACCCAGTTGTTACTTAGTAGAGAGAGAAGAGATTAGGGAGGATTTGGCTAGCATGTAGCCAGACAATGAGTTTGACCAGACCATAAGCAAAGATCAAGTAGGTCGCTTCAATAAGGGTTTTGGTAAATTTTCTAGGATAAAACTCAATCACTTCAGGATTTGAGAACTGTGCAAAGTTGGGGAAGAATCGAGGGGTTGTTTGACAATAGTCAATATACTCTTGACCAAAAAGACTCTCTAGTTTCTTCTCTTCATGACGAATAATAGGGAGGTGGGTAATGAGAAAAACGCCCACAAGCAGTAGCGAGATGGTAACCGATCCAAAGACCAGACCAACTCCAATAAATCCAAGAAGAGAGAAGAAATAGAGAGGATTTCGCATCATAGAGTAGGGACCCTCTTTAACCACTTTACCACTCTTAAAGCCAGAGATATAAGCAGATGACCAGATTCTACCTACTCCTGCCATGACGATAAGCATAAAGCCCATTACGTCCATATAGATATTGGGATGACCCGAACCTAAAAGCATAAGAAGCAATACCAAGCCTCCAAGTAGTTTGGCTCCCAATAAGCGTTTTCGTTGCATGTCCATTACGATTTCCTTGTGTGATTATCATTTGAGATGATAATTATACTCGAAAATTATGAACCGAAGATGAACTTTAGCAAGGAGCCATTGGCTCCTTGGGGGTTAGTTGGCAACAGGTTTTGGTGTGTTGGCTGTAACCGCAGGTAGTTTTGGATAGGTGACGGTTGGCATCTCTCCGTCCAAAGATTTAAGGAAGGTAACAATAGAGGCAACCTCTTTATCGTTAAGATCTGCTCCAAGTTGTGTCTCACCCATGATTTTAACTGCCTCCTCTAGGCTCCATACAGCACCATTATGGAAATAGGGAGCTGTTTGGGCAATGTTTCGTAGGGTTGGGGTTTTGACCATACCGTTTTTGTCACCTTTAAAGTCACCAACATTGGCATATTTATAGGGTTTAACCAGTGGGAATTTCTGCATACTTCCACCAATACCTACCCCAGTATGACACGCAGCACACCCTTTGTCGATAAAGACTTTAAGTCCTGCTTGCTCCTCTTTTGTAAGGGCTTTTTCATCACCATCTAAGAAGGCATCAAAGCGTGAAGGGGTAACCAGTGTTCGTTCAAATGCACCAATGGCATCGGCAATCTTTTTAAAGGTAATTTTTTCATCACCAAACGCCTCTTTAAACTGCTCTTTGTAGCCATTCATAGAGCTGATTCGCTCAACCGCCATCTCTTTGCTAATTGCCATCTCTGGAGCTGCTTGCATGGGACCTTGAGCTTGAGCCTCTAGGTCTGGCTCTCGTCCATCCCAAAACTGTTTATCCATAAAAACAGCATTGTAAACAGTTGGAGAGTTGAGGTGGTGTGGGTTGGCTGTCCATTTGTGACCAATAGCCGCACTAACCCCATCAACACCACCAGTAGCAAGGTTGTGACATGTGTTACAAGAGATAAGATTACTCTTAGAGAGACGGGGTTCAAAATAGAGATCTTTTCCCAATTTAACCTTGGCTTCATTGATAGGGTTTTTGGGGTTATCAATCAGCTTCATTAGAGCAGTTTTGTCACTTGGGATAGGTTCAAATCCTGCTTTTTTCGCATCATCAATAAGTGATGCAGAGGCGAAACTGCTGAGTGCTATGAGTGTAAAAAGAGTTGTTTTAGTCATCTATAATTCCTTACTATTTTGTTTGAATAAGAAATTATAGAGTAATTTTACTTAAATAATAATAATTTTCCTCTACTAAAAAAAGTTATTTAATCTAAATTTTTTTCAATAAGCTCAAATGCTTTGCTCTGTTCATTGCTCTCCATTGCTCCTGTATGTTGATAGAGGAGTTTACCCTCTTTATCAAAAATCAGTACATTGGCACTATCATCGGCTAAGCCCCACTCTTTGACAAGATATTTGGTTTTATCTTTTACATAGAGGGTATTGGGATACTCTTGTTGTTTGGCTTTGAGTTTTTGCTCAATCGCAAAGTTGGGAAGCCATGTCGCTTTAAGATTGATAATGGCAATGGAGCCATACTTTTTGGGATCATAGTTTTTTTGATGCAGTGCCTCAATAAATTGATCGTTATCTCCTTTTTTATCGGGGTCGACATAGAAGAGTACATGGAGTTTTCCCTGAAGGGTACTACTGTTCCACTCTTTGCCGTCTACGGTTCCACCATTGTCTCCTGAGAGTGTTATAAGGGGAGGGGTCTCTCCTATATTGAGGGCAAACAGTGATAGTGAAGTGAGTATCATACTAAGAAGTAATTTTTTCATTTTTGATCCTTTTTCATAAAAATGCAAGAGGATTATAGAGCAGTGAGTTAAACGCTACGTGAATTTTATGAGGAATTTTCTGTGGTTTAACACTAATTTAACACTACTATCTTATGATTGTTTTATATTTATTAGTTACTGAGGAGTTTATATAATGAAAAAGACAATCTATCTATCCATGGCATGTATGGTGGCACTGCAAGCAGGAGAGAATCTAGACGATATTGATGTGGTTGAGGAGTTAACCACCGAGGTGGTACGCAACGTAAGTGGTGAAGAAGTTAAGAGTGCGGATCTTGCTGAAGCACTCAACGATACGGTTCCAAGTATCTCACTTATTCGTCGAAGTGGTATTGCCAATGATGTGACCCTACGTGGACAGAAACGTGATAATATTACCGTAACCATTGATGGTGCTAAGATCTGTGGTGCGTGTGTTAACCGTATGGATCCACCCACTTCACATGTGGTGACGCATGCGATTGAAGATGTTGAGATTACCGAAGGACCATTTGATGTTGAGGAGTTTGGAACCCTAAGTGGTGGGATTAAGGTAAAGACCAAAAAACCGACCAAAGAGCTCAGTGGAGATGTGAGCCTCAATGCAGGATCGTTTGGTTATCAAAAAGCATCAGGAACAATTAGTGGTGGAACCGATAAGGTTCGTGTACTTTTTTCTGCATCAACAGAGACAGGAGAACAGTACGAAGATGGAGATGGTAACAACTTTGCAGAGCAGTTAGAGAATTACACCGCAGGTACATCGGCTGCGGGATCTAATTATAGCGATAAGTATCGTAATATGGATGCTTTTGAGAAGAACATGTACATGGGAAAAATCTTTATTGATCCTACGGAGAATCAAGAGTTACGACTCAGCTATACCGCCAACCGTAGTGATGATGTACTCTACCCTTCGAGTAAAATGGATGCCATCTATGATGATAGTGATGTACTTAATGCAGAGTATACGATCAAAAATCTTGGAGAGTTCTCTAAAAAACTGGATCTACAGGTCTATAACTCTCAAGTAGAGCACCCCATGAGTACCGAGTATCGTGTATCGGGAGAAGATACCTATATGGTGCATAAACTTACCACCGAGATGACAGGAGCCAAGATCAAAAACAGCATGGATATCTTTGGTGATCGTGAGATTACGTATGGGATCGATGCGAGTGAGCGAAACTGGGATGGACACTACTTTATGGGGTCAAAATCTACAGGGATGTATAAAGAGACAGGCATTAGTCTAGATGATGTGGATACCGATAATGTAGGCTTTTTCCTAAAATGTAAACGTGACCTAAATGATCAACTCAAACTGGCATGGGGGGCACGTTACGATACAACCGATATTGATACCAAGTCTGCAACAGAGCCCGATCAAGACTACCAAGCATTTTCGGCAAACATGTTGCTCTCCTATCTACCCACACAAGATGTAAAATATTTTATCGGTGCAGGAAAGTCAAGCCGTGTACCCGATGCAAGGGAGCTTTACAATACCAAATATATGAAACTTGAAGATGGTACGGTTAAGCGTATTATGAATGGAAATCCCAATTTAGATCAAACCACCAACTATGAAGCTGATATGGGGGTAGAGAAGTTTTTTGATAATGGACAGGTTAAAGTAAAAACTTTCTACTCTAAATTAAAAGATTATATCTATTATAACGGAAGCCTTAAGCAGAATAATTTTGAGAATATTGATGCAACGGTTTATGGACTAGAGTTGAGTGGAAGTTACATGTTCACCGATGCACTCTCTTTGGATGCAGGGTTGGCCTATAAAAAAGGTGAAAAAGATACCCAGCCAACAGGTCAGAGCGATACCGATTTGGCAGATATCTCACCATTAAAACTAAATGCTACGGTAAGTTATGATTATGACGATCAAGGGGCAGTAGAGCTCTCGATGGTAGCTCGTGATAAGTGGCGAGATTATGACAGTGACAATGGAGAGCAGGAGTTAAGTGGTTATGCGGTCTTTAATTTCAAGACAACACGAGACTTTGACAATGGAGTGGAGCTAACTGCAGGAGTGGATAATATTCTTGATAAGACCTATGCCATTACCAATACCTATAAGGATCTAATTCTTATCGGGGATGGAAGCGATACAATGCTGATTAATGAGCCTGGTCGCTATATGTACCTGAATGCTAAGTATAAATTTTAATTTGTAAGCATACTATAATCATGAAAAATCTAAGATGATTATAATCTGGAAATTTTTATAGAGATTCGTGGCACTTACTCAAAAATTTAGATTATTGTTAGTTAGTTAATGATAATCTACATAGAATAAAAACTAAAAATGAGTAGGTGTTATGAAAAGAATCATATTTTTTTTACTGTTAATAGGCTCCATGGTCTTTGCCGATGGGGTAGGTATGGTCAAACAGCTCAAAGGTGACGTAAAAGTTAAAAGAGAGAATCAAACTTTACCTCTTAAGGTAGGAAGTCGACTCTATCGTGGTGATATGATTATCACCAAAGAGAGTGGAGAGGTGGGCATTATTTTTGATGATGGAACACGCATCTCTCTGGGGAAAAAAGCAATATTTGTCATTCGAGAGTTTGAAGTGGATCCTATTAAAAAGAACTACAATGTTGACCTTGATCTGCAAAAAGGTAAAGCGATTTTTAGTTCGGGGCGTATAGGTAAACTCTCACCTCAATCGGTCAAATTTCATATTCCTGAGGGAATTATTGGTATTCGTGGAACCCAATTTGCTGTGGAGGTAGAGTAATGTATAAGATAGGGATAGTCTTGATTGGATTTTTCTTGATGGTGGGGTGTTCGGCTCCAACCAAAGTTGTACTGTTAGATAATGGTAAAGCACATAATGCGGTGGTGGTCTCGACCAATAAAGGGAGTGCTAAGTTAGACAGTGTGGGGAAGTTTGTTAGTTTAAAAGACAAAGATACTCCACCGAGTCCACCCAAAGTGATGTCAAAAGAGGAGATTGAGAAGCAGTTTGGTGATCTTTTAGCGGTTATTCCCAAAAAGCCTGTGAGTTATATTCTCTATTTTGAACCCCACTCAACACGCTTGACACCTGAATCAGAGCAGGAGTTAAAAAAAGCACTTGAGACAATCAAAAAACGTCAACCCTGTATGGTGGATATTATTGGACACACCGATACGGTAGGATCCAATGAGATAAATATCAAAGTGTCGTTAAAGCGTGCAAAGTATATTAAGTCACTTATTGAAAAGGAGCAACTGGGCAAAGTTGAGATCAGTGCCAAGGGGTATGGTGAGGAGGATCTTTTAGTTTCCACACCTGATAATACCGATGAGGCAAAAAATAGGAACGTGGAGATCTTTATCAAATAGTTAATGAGAGCAGTTCTTAAAAATATAGGTGTAATTCTCTTCTCTTTACTGTTGCATCTCTATTTTTATGGCTTAAATAGTGAACATATTCAGAAGTTGGATTATGCAGCGTATGATCTGACCACCATTTTTAATGCCAAAATTCAGAAGCAAGAGGAGAGCTTCTATACGGTAATTGTTGATATCGATGAGGAGAGTCTACTGGCACTTGGGCAGTGGCCATGGCCACGGGTAATTATTGCCCAACTTATTGAAAATATTGCCACCATGCGACCTACGGCAATTGGGGTAAATATCCTTTTTCCTGAGGAGGATCGTGTCTCTCCTAAATACATTCAGAAGTTTTATAAAAACTATTTTGGTCTAAAGCTTAATCTAGAGGGATTCCCTTCGGTACTGTTGGATAACGACAAGTATCTTGGGGAGCTTCTATCTCAACTCAATGCAACCCTTGCAATCTATTTCGATAACAGTCGTTATGTTCGTGATCACTGCCAAGAACTCTCCTATCGTCACAACATGTTTGGTTCGGTACCAACCAAATTTATCTCCTCCTCTTTGCTCTGTAATCATCTGCCCATTCAAGAAGCTGTTAAGAGTTTTGGTTTTATCAATGCGTGGAGTGATTCCGATGAAATTTTAAGGCGTATACCTCTTTTTATGGGCTATAGGGATGAGGTTTTTCCCTCGTTTGCTTTAGCAACCCTGCTTAGTGTGGATCAGCATCGAAAGGTGAACTATACAGAGGATAGCATGTTGATTAACTTCTCTAAGCATAAGCCCAAGGTCTTTTCGGCAATGGATATCTTAACCCATCAGGTACCACTTGAGGAGATCCAAGGGAAAATGGTGATATTGGGCTCTTCTGTAATTGGTTTAGACTCAAAGTATACCATCGCTAATGGTGAGAAGATCTCGAATAATATGATTCATGCTTTTGCGATTGATAATCTCATTGCCAATAACTTTTTAACGCAACCTGAGTATTATAAAAAGATCAATATTGTGCTCTCTTTTTTGGTCTCATTGATGGTTATTTTTCTTTTTCAGAAGCGACAATATCTTAATATTTTGGGATTGATCTTTATGGTTTTTCTACTTACTTCTATCTGGTTACTCTACAGTTATCGTTATGGTATTTATATCTCAATTGGATACTTCTGGACACCACTGGTCTATTTCTTTTTGGGTACGTTAATTTACCATATTCATCTTATTAACAAAGAGAAAGAGCAACAAGAGCGGTTGTTGATTCGTCAGAGTAAACTGGCATCCATGGGAGAGATGATTAGCCTGATTGCCCATCAGTGGAGGCAACCTCTTTCTGTGATTAATGGCATAGTTATTAATATCGATATTGATCATCGTCTTGAAAAACTGGATCGTTCAGTTTTGGATGAACATCTTAATCAGATCGAAGAGACCACCGCATACCTCTCTAAAACGATTAATGACTTTACCGATTTTTTCTCAAAAAATAAAGGAAAAGAGCGATTTATGGTCTCTGATGTTATCGCTCAAGCGATACAGCTAACAGGTGTCTCTTCTCAGGGACGTATAGAGATTGAGTATCGTACAAGTAAAGATGTCGAGATTTTAGGCTATAAATCCGAGTTAATTCAGTCTATTTTGGTGGTGCTTAATAATGCTATTCATGCGTGTCAAAAACAGCTACCCAATATACCCAATGGGCAAATTATTATCCAGACGCAAGAGATAGAAGATCGTTTGCGTATCTCGATTGAGGATAACGGGGGAGGGATCGATCCTAAAGATTTAGAGAAGATCTTTGATCCCTACTATACCACCAAAAAACAAGGAACAGGTTTGGGACTTTATATTCTTAAACTCATCATCGAAGAGAGCATGAGTGGTCGAGTCTTTTTGGTTAACGGTAAATTAGGAGCAATCTTTACCATCGAGATCCCTTTGGAGATTTAAACTCACTAGAGCCACTCTAAAAAGATACCAACTCCCAATGAGAGCAGAATGGTCAGTAGAATACTTAGTCCATTTTGAACTCGATCGCTAAGGGGATGGCGTGTATCTATCCACTCTACAATCATCATGGCAGGATATGCCATAAACATTAGCATTACTACCGAAAAGATAAGGGTCATCATTACAGAGTGGATCATGAGCTGACTCCGTAGTAGTATTGTAAAAAGTCTCGATCTTGTTGGCTCTTGATGGGAATGGTCGCTTGGGTTGAGCCATTCTGATCAAGAATCATAAGTTGATCGGCTTGAATCTTTAAATGTGACTTGCCCCATCTCTTCTCAAGGAATTCAAGTCGATGGAAGATCTCCATATTGTTGGGTTTCTCTTTGAACTCAGGATCGGTTTTACTCATGATCTGAAGCCCTCCAAAACGCTTTTCAAGATAGTAGGGAGAGTAGGGTTTAATCGTTTGATAGATGGGGCTTTTACTAGAGGGCTTTGCCTCTTGAAAGGCGATAAATGCAATCAGGGATAGACCAAGTGCTAGGGCGATAAACAGGTATTTTTGCATGATTTCTCTTCTTTTTTTCTCCCTAGTATAAATTTTTTTTTGCCCAATAGTGTTGATATGTGTCAATTCTCTTAGGAGGCTATTGTGTTACCATTGTTCCAAAAGTAGGAGCCTAGCCATGGAGAAGTTTTTAGAGCTAGAGGGGGGATACCTCTTTATTGCTTTGGTGGTTTTAGCCGTAACGCTCTTTGTTACGACTCGACCCTTTATGTCCAAAGGGAGTCTCAAAAAAGGGATGATCGGAGTAGGACTGTTTTTGGCATTGGCCATTGGTATGCACTATCGAGTAACGAGTAATAGAATGTTCGAAGTCAAAGAAGCATTTAATACAGGCAAGACAATCATTTGCGAGAGTCGAGCCCAACGAAGAGCCGCACAGTCGGTCGATATCTCCAAAGCCAATGAGTGGCAACTTGATGGTGATCTCTTTCGTTCACCTCACTACAATCGCCCTTTTCACTCTGCCCGTTGTCTGGTTAAAGAGTAACCTTTTTAGGGGTGACTCTACCCCTTAAAATTTCATAGATTATAATATATAAAAATAGTTTTTGTTATTAATCATAATTATAACTGATTATTTTAAAAAGTTTTCCTTACAAAGTTGACATATATCAATTCTTTTCATTATTGAAGCTGACATAATACAACATGCTTTTAGTAAAATAGATATTCAAAGGATTTCCAATGGTTGAAGCACTTATTGTACGACCAGAGATTGCCCCAGAGATGTTTTTACCGATCTTTGTGGTCTCTACGCTTGTCTTGGTGTTTGGTGTAGGGTATGCGGCACTAATAACACTTGCCAAGATGGGTTACTTCTCTAAAAAATGGATGAGTCTAGGATATCTGTTTTGGGCATTACAAACTTATTGTTTATATGATCTTTCGGTCATGATTCAGAGTGAAGCCTTTACGACAAAAGTTTTGATGGTGACCATGGTTGCGTACCTCTTTATTCCCCATCTCTACTTTCGTTTGATTGAGGATTCCGATCGAAGATATGACTCGGAAGATTCTATAACCGAACATAAAAATTAAGGAGGAGACATGGCTAAGAAGAATCTATCTGTCTGGACCAGTATTCCATTTTGGCGTCGATCAGCAGCATGGGTTACTGGATTTGCATCGATTTTGCTTATCTGGCTAACTTTTGATACATTAGGTCAAATCAGTATGGGTACGGATGCAGATCTAAAAAATGGTGTAACCAAAAGGGTTCCTGCCCCCACCATTATTAACTACCATATCGATTACAAGATGAGTCCAAAACGAGGGCATGAGGTACCTGTTATTGGTGAGAAGGAGCCATTTTTTGGCAAAGAGTGGAGCGAAAAAGAGGCAGCAGAACTACTGCATTTGGGTAAATTGACCTCTCAAGCTAAAAACTGCATGAACTGTCACACACTACTTGGAAATGGTGCCTATTATGCACCCGATTTAACCAAAGCATGGATCGATCCAGCATGGGCAGATGGTGGATCCATGCAAGCGATAATAGGCAAGAGCACCAAAGAAGAAGCGATGGCTGAGTTCTTACAGCACCCTTCAACCTATCCTACACATGCACGGAAGATGCCAGACCTTGGTATTACGGCCGAAGAAGCAAAAGGATTGGTGGCGTTCTTGAAACACATGAGTAGTATCGATACAAACGGTTTCCCACGAAACTTTGGTATAGAGGAGGGTTCAACAAATGCTCACTAGTATAAAGAAACACAGCTTGACCAATGAGGGTCAAAAGTTAGGAATGATGTATTTTAGAGTTGCAATTGTCCTGTTTGGAGCACAGCTCTTAATGGGTTTAATTGCTGCTATTCAGTTCTTGGCACCTGGATTTTTATTTGAGGTGTTTGATTTCTCTGTTGCAAGAATGGTACACATTAATGCACTCGTTGTCTGGATGCTCTATGCGATGATTGGATCGGTCTATTTAATGTTAACAGATGAGACAGGACAAGAAGTGGTCGGTATTAGACTGGGTAAGTTGGCATTTTGGATTCTAACTGCAGCCGTTACCGTGGTAGTACTGGTCTACATCTTTGTTCAAGTAGGTGCGGGAACCGAAAAAACCATCTGGTTTATTAATGAGGGACGAGAGTACCTAGAGGCACCACGATGGGCAGATTATGGTATTGTTGCCGTGGTTTTAACCTTCTATTTTAATGTCTTTGCAACCTATATGAAGGGTAGAAAGACAGGAATTATGACCGTTATGGTTGCTAACCTTATGGCACTTGCAGGGCTCTACTTGGCAGGTATGTTCTATACCGATAACATCTCTATGGATCAATTCTGGTGGTGGTGGGTTATTCACCTCTGGGTTGAAGCAACATGGGAAGTATTTGTAGGAACTCTTGCAGCCTTTGCATTAATTAAATTGATTGGTGCTAAACGTGAAATCGTTGAGATGTGGCTCTGGATTGAAGTTTTGATGCTCTTTGGATCAGGGATTCTTGGTCTTGGTCACCACTACTTCTGGATCGGTACACCTGAGTATTGGTGGGAGATTGGAGCACTCTTCTCTGCACTAGAACCTGTACCACTTATTGCAATGTTTGTTCATGTCCTTTACGATTGGGGTAAAGAGCAAGGAGTTGCACAAGGAAAAGGTGAAGAGGGTAATGTCATTACCAATGGACCTGCGATGGCATGGATTGTTACCAATGCTTTTGGAAACTTCTTGGGTGCTGGTATTTGGGGATTCTTCCACACTTTGCCACAAGTTAATATCTATACCCATGGAACCCAGTTTACCGCAGCACACGGTCACTTATCGTTCTTTGGAGCCTATGCAACTATCTTGATTGGAATGATGTATTATGGTGTTCAAAAAGCCTATGGTGTAGAGAGAATAAAAGCTACCTTTAAATCTAAGATGGCACTTTTCTTGATTACCTTTGGTGTTGTAGGAATGACGGTTGCCTTGACCATTGCAGGTTATGAGCAAGTCTTGGTAGAGAGAGCTGAGATGGGTGCAACATGGAACGCTTTCTTTGTAGCACAAAATCTACCTTGGTATCTGCAAGCACAACTCTGGAGAACCATTATGGGAGTGGTAACACTTATTGGATTTGTCTATCTTGTATGGGATCTGCTTACCATTGGAAAAGCGTCTAAAGAGGCGTAGAGAATTGGGGGAGCGTGCTCCCCTTAACTTAATATAAAGGAGATGCAATGTTTTTTGAACCATTTACCGATGTGGTGCCTAGCTTTTTTGGTTGGTTAAATCAGGGACCATTAACCCTAACCATATTTTTGCACACAGTAATCGTGTTGCCAATGTTCTGGATCTATTTTCAGGAGAAAAAACGGCTGGAGCAAGAAGAGCATTAGCCTTTAGGCTATACTTGGGGTGGGGCTAGGCGTAGCCCCAAGGTGTGTCTAAGAGTTCAGACACAGAATTTTATCACAATGAGCTTCAAGAGGGGTAAATCTTTTAGCTTAACTAAAAAAATAAGGAGAAAATATGAACAAGATATTAAGTATCGCAGCAGCGACCGCACTATGTGCCTCATTTGCTTTGGCAGGCACTTCAAACATGGATTTTGCTAAAAAGTATGAAAAAGAGTGTCAAGGGTGTCATGGACCTATCCACCAAGGGGGTGTTGGTAGCGACCTCCGACCAAAAGCACTCAAAAAGAAAAATCATGAGATGCTCGCTGAGACCATTTTAAATGGTCGAGAGAACACTGCTATGCCAGCATGGAAAGATACCTTCTCAAAAGATGATGCTGCAGGTATGATTGATTGGTTAATGGATTGGAAAAATACTGTTGAGTTAACGCTTGACCTCAAAGAGGTAAAGCAGAGCTGGACAAAAATGGCAGATATTGACAAGCTTGCCAAAGAGTACCCTGTAGATAAAGATGGTAACCTCAAGTACAAAGGTGCCGAGGTTAAAAATGTTAAAGACATTACCTTTGCAACCGAGCGGGATGCGTCGTTGGTAGACTTTATTGATTCGACCAATGGTAAGGTACTTAGCCGACACAAAGCAGGATTTGCCGTTCACGTAACTGTGACCAACAAAGCCAATCCACGCTACGCTTACTCTATCTCTCGTTCAGGAAAGTTAACCATGTTTGATATCGGAGCCCCTGGTCAGCCAGCACTCGCTTCTGTTCAAGTAGGACAAGAGTCTAGAGGACTTGCCGTTAGCCCTGATGGAAAATATGTGATCGCAGGAAACTACAACCCAGGTGGAGCGGTATTGTGTGATGCTCATACCCTAGAGCCACTCAAAGCATTTGATACCAGCCGTGTTATTGACCCTGATGGACAGATTGGACCAAGCCGTGTGGCATCACTTGCGGATACCCCTTATGGCCCCTACTTTGCGATGGCACTCAAAGATGGTGGACACACCTATATTATTGATTACTCTAAACCAGACTTCCCAATTGTCGGAGATATTCCAAACATTGGTAAGATTTTGCATGATGCCTTCTTGAACGAAGATGAGGGTGAAGATTTTGGTCGATACTTTATGATCGCTTCTCAGGGAAGTGACGTGGTAGGAATTGTCGACTTCAAAGAGAAAAATCTTGCGGCCAAAGTCTACACAGGTAAAAAATCCAAGCCACACCCTGGTCAAGGATCCTCTTGGTACTCCAAAGGTCAGAAAAAACAGCTCCACGCTACACAGAGTATGAACTTTGGTGATGTGGTTATCTGGGACAGTAACTGGAAAGTGGTCAAGCATGTTAAAACTGCAGGTGGTGGACTCTTTGTTGGAACCTCTCACCATACCCCTTATATCTGGTCAGACTGTGTACTTGGTAAGCCAGAGGTCTACAATGAGGTACACCTTATCAACAAAGATACCCTCGAGACTGATCGAATTATCAAAGTGGGCAAAACCAAAGGTCAACTCATCGATGCTAAGACCAAAAAAGTACTTCAAGAGTGGGATGCTACCCAACACGAAAAAGTACCTGTCAATGAGGTCGCATCTAAAATCTCTAAAGAGACCCTTATGCCAATGCCAGACCATATTGGTAAACCTGTGAAAAATCCAGTTCAACCAAGATTACTTCATGCAGAGCCTGCGAACCATGGTGAATGGACAATGATCTCTGAGTGGACAACAGGACGAATTGGTATTTATAACTCCAAAACAGGTGAATTTATTAAGTACATTGAGAACTTAACTACCCCAACATTTACCTACTCTGTTGAGCATCGACAACATATCCCTGGTGCATAATGCTTTTTTTCTCTCCTCCTTGTGAGGGGAGAGATGTTTAATAGTTAGTCGAGCCCATCACACTCTCCTTCAATTAATTTGAAGACACCTCTTCTTTTCTACATTGATGGGTTCTACTAATGGTTAATGAGGAGGTTTTATGCGGTTGGTACTTATCTTTTTAGGATGTCTTACCTTGAGTATGGCAACGCAAGATTACTTTGATAATCATGCCTGTAGTGAGTGCCATGAGAAGATCTATGAGGAGTATCAACACTCAGCACATGCCAAGAGTTACTTTAATGATGAACTCCATCGAAAGATAGCCAAAGTAGCAGAACCCAATACCTACAGTTGTGCCCGTTGTCATATGCCCATGGCAGATAATCTGGATGATCTTATCTCGGGAAAAGCCAAACCAGATAAGCATAATACCACCCATACCGATGCGATCTCTTGCTATTTTTGCCACACCATTGCGTATGTTAAAAAATCTCATGCTTTTAATATCAATACCTCTGCACGTCAAGCCAAAGATTATAAACCCACCCTCTATGGAGGGCTAGAGAACCCTGACTCAAGTGATAAGCACAGCTCTAGCAAGAGCCCTATTTATGATAAGATGGTCTGTACAGGGTGCCATTCGCATAAACTTAACGATAATAATGTAACAATCTTTCGAGGGATGAAGGAGGGAGAGGATAGTAAAGCCTGCATTAAATGCCACATGCCAAAGCTCTCAGGTGGTGCAGAGAAGATGGACAAGCGTGCCCGTGGTAAACACCGAAGTCATAAGTTCTTAGGGATCTATGATAAAGATTTTCGTGCGACTGGGGTGGATATTAACATAACAACAACCAACGAAGGGTTTGATCTTAAGCTTACCAACAAAATGGGACACGCACTTATTGTTCAACCCGCACGGGTAAAATATCTCAAGCTTATGGTTAAACGAGATAATCAAATCGTTTGGAAGAATTTCCAAAAACACCCCTCTGAAGATAAGGCACTCTATTTTGAGTATCGATATCAAGATAAAGAGGGTAAAAAGATCATTATTCCCGCTAATGCTACCCATGGTGAGAGTACCAATCTTGATGCTAATAAAACCAAAACTGTACATTATAAGGTTGCCCTTAAAAAAGGAGACATTATTCAAGCGAGCATGTATGTACGCTTCGCCAAAGAGGATTGCCAAGCGGTTGTGAGCCTTAAGGATGAGCTCTTTAAAAAGGAGTTTATACTAAAAGAGGTACAACATAAAGTAGAATAATTTCGCTAAAATACACCCAAGAAATTATCTTAGGAGTATTTATGTCCTCATCCTCTCTCTCAGCCCTCATCTGGTCTACAGCTGACCTGCTTCGTGGTGACTACAAACAGTCTGACTATGGCAAGGTTATCTTGCCGTTTACCCTTTTGCGTCGTTTGGAGTGTGTGCTTGAAGCGACACGTGACGAGGTGCTAAAAGAGTACGAAAGTAAAAAAGAGTTGCCTGAACTGGCACTAGAGAAGATTTTGGTGCGAAAGTCCAAACAGAGCTTTTATAACACCTCCACTTTTGACCTCGCCAAGCTGATGAACGACTCTTCTAATGTGGCTGATAACCTAGAGAGCTACATCAACGCCTTTAGCCCCAATGCGTTGGAGATTTTTGAGAAGTATGAGTTTGCCTCACAGATAGAGAAGCTAAAAGAGAACAATCTGCTCTACTTGATAGTAGAAAAATTCGCCAACTTTGACCTAAGCCCTGAAAAAGTCTCCAACCATGAGATGGGTCTGCTCTTTGAAGAGCTGATACGCAAGTTTGCCGAGCAGTCTAATGAGACAGCAGGGGAGCATTTTACCCCAAGAGATATTGTCCGTTTGACTACTTCCTTGCTCTTTAGTTTGGATGATGAACTCTTGACCAAACCCTCCATCATCAGAAGTCTCTACGACCCCACAGCAGGGACGGGTGGTTTTTTGAGCAGTGGTAGTGAGTACATTCATGAACTCAACCCCGAAGCGACTTTGGTCACCTTTGGGCAGGAGCTAAACCCCGAGTCCTATGCCATCTGTAAAGCCGACATGATGATAAAAGGGCAAGATGTTAGCAACATTAAACACGGCAACACCCTTAGTGACGACCAACTTCCTCATATGAAGTTTAACTATATGCTCTCCAACCCTCCTTTTGGTGTGGAGTGGAAAAAGGTACAAAAGCAGGTCACCGACGAACACAAACTTCAAGGCTACGAGGGGCGTTTTGGTGCTGGTCTGCCAAGGGTGAGCGATGGAAGTCTGCTCTTTTTGTTGCACCTAATCTCCAAGATGTCCCCGATTGAAGAGGGTGGTAGCCGTATCGGAATCATTCTCAATGGCTCACCCCTCTTCACAGGTGGGGCAGGGTCGGGCGAGAGTGAGATTCGCCGTTTTGTTTTAGAAAATGACCTGCTAGAGAGCATTGTTGCTATGCCAACAGATATGTTTTTCAACACAGGCATCGCGACCTATATTTGGATTTTGAGCAACAACAAAACAGCCAACCGAAAGGGAAAAGTACAGCTCATCAACGCCACCGACTTTGGGCAGAGCATGAGAAAGTCACTCGGAAGCAAACGAAAAGAGCTAAGCGAAGAGAGCATTGCCGAGATAGTTCGCATACATGGCAAGTGTGAAAGCTCAAAGCTCTGTAAACTCTTTGATACCACCGATTTTGGGTACCGACGCATTACCATAGAGCGACCGTTGCAGTTGAGTTTTTACCCCAAAGATGCAGAGCGTTTAGAGGCACTTCAAGCCGACAAAGCCTTTGCCAAGTGGGGTGAGCTTGGAGCTGAGGTTTTAGCCAATTTAGCCAAAATGGACGAACAGATAGACGACCGTGAGCTGTTTAGAGAAGCCTTGGGGGTGAAGTTGACAGCCTCACAGTTTAAGTTGATTCAAAAGCACATTGCCGAGCATAATGACGAGGCTGTGTTGTGTCGTGACAAAAAGGGCAATTTAGAAGCCAACCCTGAGCTAAGAGATTATGAAAACGTGCCATTGAGTGAAGATATTTATGACTATTTTGAGCGTGAGGTCAAACCCCATGTTCCCTTGGCATGGATAGATGAAAAAAAGGTTGATGCCAAAGATGGCGAAGTGGGCATTGTGGGGTATGAGATTCCTTTTAACCGTCATTTTTATGAGTATGTGCCTCCACGGAGTTTGGAAGAGATAGACCATGAGTTAGAGACCTTGAGCCGTGAGATTGTGGAGCTTTTAAATGAGATATAAACCATATCCAAAATATAAAGAGAGTGGTGTTGCTTGGTTGGGGGAGGTTCCTGAGGGGTGGGAGATTCTACCTTTAAAATATGTTGTAACATATAATGATGATGTATTACCTGATAATACAGATAAAAATTATCAATTTAATTATATAGATATTGGAAGTGTAGATGCTTTTTTAGGAATTATAAAATCTGAAAAAATGATATATGGTAAAGCTCCGTCAAGAGCAAAAAGAAAGGTTCAAATTGGAGATATAATAATTTCTACAGTGAGGACTTATTTAAGAGCAATTGCTACGATAGATGATAAATATAGTAATTCTATTGTCTCCACAGGTTTTGTTGTAATTAGACCTAAAAAAGAATTTAATTCAAAGTTTGCTTCTTATATTTTAAAATCTAATTATTTTGTAGAAACAGTTGTTTCTTCATCTGTAGGGATTAGTTATCCTGCAATTAATGCAAGTGATTTAGTTTCTATTCCAATAGTGTTACCTAGATTAGAAGAACAAAAGAATATATCCAACTACCTCGACCAAAAAACCCAAAAAATAGACACCCTAATAGAAAAACAACAAACCCTCATAAAGCTACTAAAAGAGAAACGACAAGCCCTTATTAGCCATGCTGTTACCAAAGGGTTGGATGATACTGTAAAGATGAAAGATAGTGGGGTTGCTTGGTTGGGGGATGTTCCTGAGGGGTGGATTGTTACCCGTTTAAAATATTTAACTAGGTTAATTATAGATGGAGCTCATTTTACACCAACGTATGTAGATGATGGTATTCCTTTTCTAAGAGTAACAGATTTACATAATCAAATTATAGATAAAGAAAAAACGAAATATATTCCTTTATCAGAGCATAAAGAGTTAATAAAAAGATGTAATCCTAAAAGAGGAGATTTACTTTTATCTAAAAATGGAACAATTGGTTTAACTAAAATTATAGATTGGGATTGGGACTTTAGTATATTTGTTAGTTTATGCCTTATTAAATTTAGAATAGATAAACTAAAAGCAGAATATTTTTCATATATTTTTCAAAGTAGTATTATTGAAGAACAATTAACCAATAGTACAAAAAAAACTTCTGTTATGAATTTGCATTTAGACAAAATAAATGAATTATATTTTATTGTTCCCTCTATTTTAGAGCAAGAAGAAATAATAAGTTACCTAGACCAAAAAACCAACCAAATCGACACCCTCATAAGCAAATCAACCCAAGCCATAGAGCTACTAAAAGAGAGGCGTTCTGCTTTGATATCGGCTGTGGTTACTGGGAAGGTGGATGTGAGAAACGATGATAGAGGAGAAGAGAATGAACTATAAAATATTTTGTGATGAGAGCAATCATCTTTTAAAAGATAGCTCCAATCTCATGGTAAATGGAGCCATAAGAATAGAAGAGGAGAGAGTCAAAGAAGCAAGTAACCATATTAAAGCATTACGCCATAAATATCAGTATCATACTGAAATAAAATGGACAAAGCTTATCCATAAACAGATGCCATTTTATAAAGAGTTGATTGACTATTTTTTCTCTTCTGATTTTATGCAGTTTAAGGCAACATTGGTTGTCAATAAATCAAATGCAAATCATCAAAGATATGGACGAAATCATGATGAGTTTTATTATGTGGTCTATTACTATACTTTACGTGACCTACTTAAAGCAGAAGGAGATTATAAAATCTATTTTGATTATAAAGATACTTTAGGAGGCGAGAGAGTTGTTGAGTTAAAGAAAAGACTTGCTCATGGGTGTATAGGAGAAATGGAGTTTACTATTATTCACTCTTATGAGTCTCAACTTATTCAATTAGTCGATTTGTTTATCGGTGCGATTGGATATATGAGTAGAGAAGATATAGCCAAAGAGAGTAAGGTAAAGTGTGAAATTGTAGATTATCTTGATTCCAAAATTCAAGTACAAGGCTATAGAATAGGAGACATCAAAGGAACAAAGCCTTGGGCAGAAAAATTTAATATTTTTAGATGGAGTCTCTCTCATGTTTAGTTATGTTATAGGTGTTGAGGATATAGAGGCAAGTGAAATTTTTGAATACCTTTACAGTAAATATTTTTATGTTGATTTTATTAAAAATAAGACCTATTTAAATAAAAGCATATATGTTAACCCAGAGAGCTATAAAAAAGATGAGGGAAAAGAGTTAAGTTTTTGGCATTTAACTACCAGAGAAAAAACATATACCAAAAAAGAGGGCAATCGGTATGTGAAATATAAAGAGCGTCTACTTGATATTGATAGGGCAGATAGATTAGAGTGGGTTAAAAAAATAATAGAGAATCATAGCGACAGTAAAATAAAACTTTTTTACAAGAAAGAGACAACACATAAAAAACCTATTAGACTCTACTTATGGGTATACGATGAAGATTTTGTGGTAATCTTACAAAAACTAGGAAGAAGTAGCTCTTTTTTGGTTACCAGTTTTTATATTACCCATGCAGATAAACGGAGAGATTATCAGAAATTTTATGAGATATATTGCGAAAAAAAAGATAGTAATTTAAAAGATTGTGAGTGGTTTTAATAAAAGTTGGTCGCCTATTATAGACCGGACGATAAACGGTCACCTCTTGCTACTCAATGGTAGCTGAGCAATTCAATTATAATACATTACGTATTCAATTTCCATAAAAACAATACAAAAAGTATTGTTTTTGTATAAAAAATGTAACTTTTTTACATAATTATAAGCTGTTTATGTTCTTTAATGTTATAAACCAAAGCTAAAAATATCAACTTTTTCATGAAAATATACTTTAATTTCTTTTTATGCTAAACTATATAAATCATATTAGGGAGAGAGCATGGGAAGCCACAAAGAGATAATATTTGAAAACGAAGTGATAGAACTCTTAAAAGAGAACGGTTACATAGAGGGTGAATCCAAAAACTATGACCGTGAACTGGCTCTCTACCCCCAAGACCTTATAGACTACATCAAAACCACCTCTCCTAAAGCTTACGAAAAACTCTCTAAAACCTATGGTGAAAATGTTGACGATGCCATAGCCCAACGGGTAGCGAAGCAGTTAGATGTGCATGGGTCGTTGCATTTTTTACGCAACGAGGTCAAAGACCGTGGGGCGAAGTTTAAGCTCTGTCAGTTTAAGCCTGAGCTTGACAACCCTGAAAGCCAAGCGAAGTATGAGGCAAATATTTTGCGTGTGGTGCGTCAGCTCTACTACTCTAAAGAGAACAAAAACTCCATAGATTTGGTACTTTTTCTCAATGGTATTCCCTTTGCAACCATAGAGCTAAAGAGTGACTTTACCCAAGCTGTAGAGGTGGCAAAAGCCCAATACCGAACCGACCGACTGCCCAAGGGTGAGCCGTTGCTGGCGTTTAAAAAAAGAGCCTTGGTACATTTTGCTGTGAGTGGTGATGAGGTGTGGATGACCACCAAACTTGCAGGTAGCAAGACCTTCTTTTTGCCCTTTAACAAGGGGCGAGAGGATGGCAGTGCAGGAAATCCCGTGAATAAAGATGGTGGCTATGCCACACAGTACCTTTGGGACGAGGTATTGGAGCGTGAGAGTATTTTGAACATACTTCAGCGTTACATGCACCTACAGGTAGAAGAGGTCGAAGACCACCGAGGGCGAAAAGGGAAAAAAGAGACGATGATATTTCCCCGTTATCATCAGCTCGATGCCACACGAAAGCTACTCGCATCAAGTCGTAAAGAGGGGGCAGGTCAGCACTATCTGATTCAGCACTCGGCAGGGTCGGGCAAGTCCAACTCTATTGCGTGGTTGGCACATCAGCTCTCCTCTTTGCATGGGGATGATGGCAAGGCTGTTTTTAACTCGGTAATTGTCATTACCGACAGAACCGTGCTGGACAGTCAACTCCAAGAGACCATTTCGGGCTTTGAGCATACTCAAGGGGTGGTGGTGAACATTAGCCGTGAGGGGTCGAGTGCTTCAAAATCGGTTCAGCTTAGAGAGGCATTGACGCGTGGGGCGAAGATTATTATTACCACCATTCAGACCTTTCCTTTTGTCTTAGAGGAGATACGCAAAGAGACCACACTTAAAAGCAACAGCTATGCGATTATTGCCGATGAGGCACACTCTAGCCAGTCGGGAGGTACAGCCCAAAAGCTTCGAGAGGTACTAGGCGTGGAGCAGTTGGCAGAGGGAGAAGAGCTGAGCATGGAGGAGATGCTTACAGCCTCGGTTGCGTCACGCAGAGCCAATAAAAACTTAAGTTACTACGCCTTTACAGCCACACCTAAGCCTAAGACCTTAGAGCTGTTTGGTCGCCGACCTGACCCAAGCCAACCAGCCTCAAAAGAGAACAGACCCAAAGCGTTTCATGAGTATACCATGCGTCAAGCCATAGAGGAGGGGTTTATACTCGATGTGTTAAAGGGCTACACCACCTATAAACTCTACTACCAACTTGAACACGCCAACCTAAAGCGAGATACTGAGGTGGAGAGCAAAAGAGCCAAGGTACAGATAGCCAAGTGGATGACGCTTCATCCTCATAATATTGCTCAGAAGATAGAGATAATCTGTGAACATTTTACCCAGCATGTGGCTCATCTGCTCGATGGTCAAGCCAAAGCGATGGTGGTTACCTCCAGTCGTGAGTCGGCAGTACGTTATAAACTGGCGTTTGAGCAGTACATTGCCCAGCAGAGCCTAGAGCAGAAGATGAAGGTTATGGTTGCCTTTTCGGGCAAGGTGGAGCATGAGGGTAGAACCTATACGGAAAAAGAGATGAACCCTGAACTCAAAGGGCGTGACATGCGAAAAGCCTTTGATACCTCGGACTACCAAGTGATGTTGGTTGCCAACAAGTTTCAGACAGGTTTTGACCAACCCAAACTGGTCGCCATGTATGTGGACAAGAAGCTTGGAGGGGTAGACTGTGTGCAGACACTCTCACGGCTCAACCGAACCTACTCAGGGAAGGAGCAGACCTTTGTACTGGACTTTTACAATGAAGCTGAGGCGATAAAAGAGGCGTTTGAACCCTACTACAAAAGTACCGAACTCGAAGATGTGAGTGACCCCAATATCGTATATGATTTGGAGTTGAAGTTACAGAGCAACACCATTTTTACCTCACAAGATGTCGAGAACTTTGCCAAGGCATTTTTTGTGCCAAGGGTGAGTCAAGCCAAAATGACCTCAGCCATAAAACCTGCTGTTGACCGATATAAGGTGCGTTATAAAAAGCTTTTAGAGGAGATAGCAAGGCGAGAAGAGGCGTTAGAACTTGCCCAAAAAGAGGGTGATGAGAGGGCTGAACATAACCACAAGCTTGACCTAAAAGAGTTACATGAAGCCAAAAGTGAACTGGATATCTTTAAAAAAGATTTGATGACGTTTGTACGGATGTATGCGTTCCTTTCGCAGATAGTGGATTATGACGATGAGGAGCTAGAGAAGCTTTGGGCATTTGTGAAGCATCTTATTCCTAACCTCAAAAGCTATGTGACCAAAGAGCCAATAGACATTTCGATGGTGGAGTTAACCCACTATAAACTACAAAAAGAGAAAGAGCAGAGCCTCTCCTTAAGTGGTGACAATAACCAACTCAAAGCAGGAAGCCCAGGAGGGGCTGTGGCACATGAACCTGAAAAAGAGTTGCTCTCCTATGTGGTGCGTGAGATGAACAGTCTCTTTCAGGGTGATTTTAGTTCAGATGATATGCTCAACTATGCTCGAACACTCAAAGATAAGATGGCAGAGAACAAAAAGGTACTTGAACAGGTGCAGAACAATACCCAAGAACAAGCGATGATGGGTGGCTTTAAAGCGTCAATTAGTGATGCCGTGATTGAAAATATGGAGACCCAAGGCGAGATGGCAACCGAGGCATTAAGTCAAGATCGAGTAATGCAAGGTCTTGCCAATATCGTCTATCGAATGTTAAAAGAGGAGCTAAAGTATGCGTGACCTTTTCAAAAAAGTACTGCTTCTCATGCTCTTTATGATCCTTGAGCTACCTGCGCTTTCCATCCACTGGCAAGGCAACTACCACCAAGCCCTCACGCAAGCCAAAGATTTGAACCAATCGCTCTTGGTCTTGGTGGTCAAAGCAGGAGAGAAGCGTTGTGGTGAGATTATCGCCAAAAGCTTAATGAATCAGCCCTATATTGAGGCGATCAATCAGCAGATGATCGCTGTGATGGTGACCTATGAGGGGAGTTTGAGTTACCCTATAGAGTTGTACTATACGACAGTTTTCCCCACGCTCTTTTTTGTGGATAGCCACAAAGAGACCTTTTTAGGTGAGCCTCTCTATGGGGAGGAGATTAATACTACGGGTATTAAAAATCGTCTAAATCAATACTCGATTTGGCATAATTAGAGACATTGCTTTCAAAAAAGTTACTCTTAACTTCGTTCATCTCTAAATGTTTGGTAACCAGCTTTTGGAGGTAGGTGGTATCGGTCTCGGTGAAGATGGGATCGAGTCCAATACGTCGTAGACGCTCATTGGCGTAGTTGTGTACGGTGCGTTCCATTAGCTCAGGGGTCACACCCATAATGGGGTAGCGGTTGAGCAGGTAGTTGCCGTATTCAAGCTCGATCTTGACCGCATCATCAATCATGGTGTAGGCACTGTCGATGGTGGAGGTTTGGATCTTGTTCTCTTTTTGGATGGTCTTAAAGATATTGGCAAAAAGTGGTAGGTGGGTATTGAGCTCATCACGGGCGATAAACTTGATCATGTCTCGTGCCCCTGGGACTTTGTCGCCAAGGAGATAGATGTAGCTAAAGCCAAGCAAAAAGTAGATCCCTTCTAGGTTCACGCTTGCCATGGCAGAGAGGAGCATCTTGTCTACTGATCCCCCATCAATATAGCGGGCGAACTGCTCGGCAATCTTTTGGTTTTTGCGGTTGAGGGCATCATCTTTTTTATAGAGGTTAAAGACCTCTTCGGAGTTGCCACAGGCATCAAGCAGTACGGCGTAGCTTTTGGAGTGGTTGACCTCTTGCATGATCTGCAAGGAGATGACCGATTTGACCAGACGGTTGTTAGCCAGTCGTCTAAAGTCACTAAGGTACTCCTCTTGAGCCGAGTCATTGAAGCTAAGTTGAGCAAAGGTCATTTTATAAATGGCTTGTTCATTGTCGGTGAGTTTCTCAAAGTTTTTCTTTTCACTACTGGTATTGACTTCACTAGGAAACCACGTATTGGCATTCATGAGATCATAGATATTGCTGTCCCATCGGTAGCGTGAACGGTTAAAATCGACAAACCCTGTGGGGCTTCCTCCAAAGAGTTTTTCATCGAGTATCTCTTCTCCATTGGGGTTATAGTAGTGGGTTGCGTCCATCAAATTCTCCTAAAATTATCATGGCGAATTATAGCTTGATTCGAACTATAAACTCCTTGGATACTAATCAATGTTGACCCATCTCAACACAAATGATGAATCTTTTGACTATAATATACGGTATGAAACATCGTCGAAAAAGCGTTTTTATTACCGGTGCAAGCAGTGGCATGGGGCGGGCAACAGCACTCTATTTGGCGGATCAAGGGTTTGATGTTTATGCCGGAACCCGTACACCTGATGCCTTGCAAGGAATTGAGCATTTGATGCCGATTGCGTTGGATATTCAGGACCCCCAAAGCATTCAAGCAGTCTTCGAGCCCATGGAGCGGATTGATGTCTTGATCAATAACGCAGGGTATGGACTGGTCTCAACGGTTGAAGATGTGATCGAATCGGAGATGGTCTCGCAGTTTGATGTCAATGTCTTTGGGTTGTTGCGAGTAACCCAAGCGGTTATCCCAAAGATGCGTGCTTACAATGGTGGGGTGATAATCAACGTAAGCTCCTTTTTGGGCAAAGTGGGCTTGCCCCTCTTTACGCTTTATAATGCGAGTAAATATGCTGTGGAGGGGATTACGGACTCTTTGCGGTATGAGTTACGTGATTTCAACATACGGGTTCACTCTATTTTACCGGGTTTTTTTGCCACCAAGTTTGCCCGTGATAATCTACAACTCAATGAAGCCACGTTTGATGAGGCATCGCCCTATCGGCATCTGGTCTCAACCTTGGCACCGACGGTGGTTGAGCAGATCAATGAGGGGAATGACCCTTTGCGTGTGGCTCGCTTGATCAAGCAGATCATTGAGGATCCCGCAACTCCTGCCCGTCAAAGTGTTGGGGACAAAGCTGCCAAGTTTATCCCCATGCGTCGAGAGTTGAGTGATGAGGAGTTTGAACGTCGGGTACGGGAGTATTATGGGATTGGATAATGGAGAGCCTTTTTTTTAATATTACCGATCGACGTTACACCACTACCCCTCTTTTTCATCTTGATTCCAAAAACTTTATGCACCGTGTGGATCTCTCCAATGGGGTGCTCTTTTTTCATGCCAAATTACAGCAACGTCATCAAACCTTAGATCTTAAAGGTCTTGATCGTATGGTGCTAATAGTCATGGTGCAAGCAGGAGATGTGCGATTAGAGGATTACCTTGAAGATCAGCAGTTTGTGCTCAAAGCAGGGGAGATGGGGATCTATGGCTCTACACGTCAATCGATGCGTCTGAGCATTCCCAAAGCTTCTCAGAGCGATATCTTTATCTTGGCGGTTGCTGACTTTTTTCTCAAGCGGTATCTAAGTGGCGAGGAGCGGGAGGTGATCGATTTTCTCTATGCCCAACTGCAAGAGGAGATCAGCTTAGTCGAGATCAATCGACAGCCCATAGGTGCTTTGGGGCTCTATAGCGTGCAACAGTTACTATCGATTGATCAAGAACAACGCCTGCAACGCCTGCGTGCGGAGCATCAGGTGATTGGTTTGATGATACACTGCTTTTTAATGATCGATATCTTGGATGAGGAGATTGCCCCCGAGGATCGAGCCCTTGCTCAGCGTGCCAAAGCCATCTTAGCTCAAGAGTACGTCTCACCTCCGACGATTAAAGTGCTTGCTCATCGCTGTGCTACTAATGAGTCCAAACTCAAACGGGTCTTTAAGCAGGTCTACCAAAGCACCCTTCATCACTATGTCCAACGGTTACGACTCGAACAGGCAAATCTTTTGCTCAAAGAGTCATCTTTAAGCATTGGGGAGATCGCCAAGCGGGTAGGGTATCGCCATCAGGGTTACTTCTCCAAGCTCTTCTATCGGGTCTATGGGGTTTATCCTGCGACCCTTTTACGTCAGTAACTAGAGATCTTGCAAAACTCGTTGGAAGTGGTGCTTTAGCTCCACCAAAAGGGGCTGAGGCTAAAGCCACAGTTTCTAGTTTTGCAAGATCTCTATTGAAAAAAAATCCCATCTCTGCTAAAAGAAAAACCCATTTGTGCTCAAAGGCTATTGATTGGTCGTTTTGATTTAACTATACTTGGTGATAGGATTTAGATCAGGAGGAATACTAATGAAAAAATTAATGCTACACCCTGTGAGTTTGACATTCTGGATGGTGGTGCTTATTTTGCTGTTGCCGTGGCTTTTGCCCGAGCGTGAGCTTAAACAACCCAGTGATGAGGCATTGCGAGAGATGGCACGCTCAGGCGGGATGTTGCCCACTCCTTTGAGCTATGAGGGACTTTTGGCGGTGGTGGATACCCCCGAGAATCCACTAACTCCTGCCAAGATCGCTTTGGGCAAACAGCTCTTTTTTGATCCCATTCTCTCTTGGGATCGTACGCTTAATTGTGCTTCATGTCATGATCTAGGTGCGGGGGGCGATGATAATCGAGCTACGGCTATTGGGTATCATGGACGGGAAAATCCCTTTCACCTCAACTCGCCAACCGTGCTTAACAGTGCCTTGGCAACGGCTCAGTTTTGGGATGGACGGGTCAAAACCGTTGAAGATCAAGCAGGAGGTCCCATTCAAGCCCCCTTTGAGATGAACATGACCCCTGCAAAGGTGGAGCAACGCTTAAACCAACACCCCACCTACCCCAAAGCCTTTGCCAAGGTCTTTCCTAACGAGGGGAACATCACCTTTTGGCAGGTACGTCAAGTGATCGGGGCGTATGAGCGAACCCTCTTGACGCATGGGGCGTATGATCGCTTTTTAGAGGGGGACAATAATGCCCTCTCGCCTCAAGCCAAACGGGGCATGATGCTCTTTTTGAGCCGTGGGTGCAAGGGGTGTCACTCAGGGATGAGCGTGGGAGGCGGAAGCCTACAGCAGTTTCCCTTGCGACGTTTTTGGGAGGAGTATTTAGGGGCGGTGTTGGATCCTAAGTTTGCACTGAAGCGTTCGCCCTTTCCGTTTGAGAATGTGGGAGGCTTCTTGGGAGCAGACAATCGGTTGAAGTTTCGTGTGCCCATTTTGCGAAACATTACCCAAACGGCTCCCTATTTTCACAATGGTGCGATCGATAAGCTCGAAGAGGCGGTACGCATTATGAGCAAGTATCAACTGGGCAAGGAGTTTACCCCGCAAGAGATCGATGCGGTGGTGGCATTTCTCAAGAGTTTGGAGGGGGAGTTAGTGGAGTATTAAAATCGGTATTGCAGTTTGAATCCATAGCTAGGGTGTGTACCTTGATCCATCCCCTTATTGTACTCCAGTGAGATGTTTAGATTGTCCGCACCGTTGAGCGGACCAGAAGCCCCAATGGAGA